>Ga0102924_1000256_pt1 | contig 66868 bp, 53 predicted proteins | sample PaiPotPPM11metaG_FD_80116 | JGI IMG/M metagenome (GOLD analysis project Ga0102924, IMG submission 80116) | Iron sulfur acid spring bacterial and archeal communities from Banff, Canada, to study Microbial Dark Matter (Phase II) - Paint Pots PPM... ... | reverse complement strand
TTCAGCAGAAAAGGATGCATCTCGCCTAACTAAAAAGAGCACGTCTAGCGCGGATCGATTTCGCCGACACTCACTTCCGGCCGTGATTTTCCTGCTTGCTCTAGCCGGTCTAATTTTCGCGTGGCAGATGATGAGGGCGCGCAATGAGCCTCTACCTGCGGACCTTGTTGCAGAGCTGCGATTGCATCCCATCCCCCCGCACGCGGCAACACCGATAAAAGCGGTATCAAAAAAACCAGTTGCGCACAGGCCTCGCGTTCACAGTAAGCTGCTCCCGATAAAATCGGGAACGCTTCCGCAAACAACAGCCGGGTCCGTCAAAGTACAAGTTGAGATCGAGCATCATTTCAACGGGGCAAGAGCTTCCATTTGGTTTGATGACAAACTTGTTTTCGATAACAATCTGCGCGGCGCCGATCAAAGACATCCGTTGTTGCGCGCGGTAGAAGTGAACCAGGTAACGACCTTCCAGTTCGCTCCTGGAAAACATTGGCTTCAGGTCCGTGTCGTTTCCGCCTCCAATAACTACGACCAAGTCGAAACCCTGGACACGGATCTGACTCCTGGATCCGAGCACGTTCTCTACGTCAACTGCGACAAGCGCAAAATGCAGGTGGCCTTGCAATAAAAAAAGCAGCCCTTGCGGGCTGCTTCGAAGTTGCTCCGCGGAAAACTAGAACCTGATCTGCGGTCCGAAGGTTACCCTCAAATTGTTGTACGTGCCATTGTTGAGATAGACCTCATCCCCAGCTTCGAGCCGGAGTCCGAATGGCCCCCAAAAACCTTCGAAACCTGCTCCGGGATACATTGCGAAATGCGTGCCTCCGCCGCCGACTCCAGTAATTGCAGTGCCAACCGTACCGGGTGTCACCGCAGCCGAACTGGTGGTGAAGTTTATGAACCCAACCTTTCCGGTAACAAAGAACTTGAACGGTCCGGGGGTTTCGAACTTTGGCCCAAACAGACCGGTCAGCGGTCGCAGTCTGGTTCTAACAAAAGTAGTGCTGGCGCAGTTATCGCAGATCGTTGTGAAATTCCGCTCGAAGTCGTAGTTCATCTCGCCTTCCAGCGAAACATGGTGGCTCATATTGAAACCGGCCCGCGCACCAAAGCCGATGAAATTCGTGGTGCTTGCAGCTGGCGAAAAACGGAAATACTCTGCAAAGATTCCCACACTCCCGTGGTCGTAATCGCCACCGCCTTCCTGCGCCGCGAGCCACGAAGGAACTGCGATCAACAGTCCTAAGATCGCTAACCACATTATTTTTTTCATTTGAAATAGACTCTCCTGTGTCAAAAATTAGTATTAGTTCTGCTCGCGCCTCTCCCCAGCTTCCGACAGGGCAGCAGGTTGAAAATTGGATGCGGAGCGGTAAGCGATGGTTGGGCTTTTCATTTACTGCCGATACCCTAGGTCATTTACGGTATTCGGGACTATGGGGCGAATACAAGGCGAAGTCTCACAGGTTAGCTGCTCCCCTTCTCGTTCCGACAATTGCAAGACTCTGGAGAAGCGGGGGAGCTGAGTCTCACTTCGACGAACGTTGTCGTGAATTGTTAGCCGCGTCGGCGGACTCTTTCGGAACGATCGAGACCACGAGGTACTCGCGTTCTTTGTCGTCCATATCCTCAGCGCGAAGCAGCATCTTGTCTTTTACCAGCCGGAATTGAGCCGTCTTGCCAACCGGCAGCAGAGCCGGATGCTTATCGTCCTTTGGCTGCACGGTATAAACCAGATTAGTGGTTTCGATCACATACTGCTGGCAAAGCAGCTCGCGCGTCTTCATGTGCGAAGAATCTGTCCCGATCATCTCACCGGCAAAGCTCTTTCCATTCTTTTCGTCTGTCCCACACTTGACGGATTCCATTTTCAAAAGTCTGCCGCTCTGATAGTGCCTCGGCTCTTTGGCCGGAGCGACGGTCGCCAACAGGACAAAAACCAAGAAATATTTCAAGCGCATTGCAGTCTCCACTTGGGCGGATTGCCCAGTCTCAGCCAGTATTCTGACCGCCGCAGAGGCCCATCAGAAGATTGCCCCGGTACGATTCCCTTTCGTAATCCGGAAATCCATGTATCTGCGAGTTATGTCCACCCTTGCAAAGCGCGACAAGATGCGCCAGCACCCGCATCTCTGTTATCTTCCACGAGACGGATTCGCGAATGGGCCAAACTCTCACAAACGCCCTGCCACAACATTCCGACACCAGCTTCTTCGGCCATCCTCGCGGCCTTGCGACATTGTTCTTCACCGAGATGTGGGAGCGCTACAGCTACTACGGCACGCGCGCGTTGCTCATTCTCTACATGACCGCGGGGTTGCAGACCGGGGGCCTCAACTTCTCGGTAATGAAGTCGGGCGCGATCTACGGTTTTTACACCGCGATGGTTTACCTGCTCAGCTTGCCTGGCGGCTGGGTCGCCGATCGCATAATCGGACAACAACGGGCGGTCCTATTCGGAGGCATTCTGATCGCCGCCGGAAATTTCTGCCTGGCTTCGCCCAGCCTCGCTGCCTTCTACAGCGGTTTGGCCCTGCTCATGTTCGGAACCGGTCTGTTGAAGCCGAACGTGAGTACGATCGTCGGACAACTCTACGGCGCCGATGATAAGCGCCGGGATGCCGGCTTCTCCATTTTCTACATGGGCATTAACCTTGGAGCTTTTTCACCTTTGGTCGTGGGCTGGGTAGGCGAAAAGGTAAATTGGCGCCTTGGCTTTGCGACATCTGCAATCGGCATGTTGGTTGGTGTCGTCCAATATCTGATCACCAGCAAATACCTCGGCGAAGCCGGCCGTCATCCCACTCGCTCTGGAAGCCCTGAAAAAGAACGCGGTCAAAAACGCAACGCCGGCTTCCTCACCGGCGCCGCAGTTCTCGCATTTGTGGTGTTGGGCGCGCTGAATTCGAGAGGCGTCATTAAGATCACCGCGGAGTCGGTATCGGACGGCTTGGGCTGGGTATTACTTGCCATCTCAATTGGCGTGTTCGCATGGATGATCTTGGGCAGAGGATGGTCCATAGAAGAGCGAAAACGGGCCGCGGCAATTCTGGTGCTATTCATTGCTTCGGCTGTTTTTTGGGGAGCGTATGAGCAGGCCGGATCGTCGCTCAACTTGTTCGCGGAGCGAAATACTAACCGTCATGTTCTGGGTTATGAATTCCCCGCAAGTTGGTTTCAGTGGGTGCAGCCACTGTTTGTTCTGATGTTGGCCCCGTTATTTGCCTGGCTGTGGGTTCGGTTGGGAAAACGCGAGCCTTCCAGCCCCGCCAAGTTTTCTGCAGGTTTGTTATTTGTGGGACTTAGTTTCCTGGTTCTGGTTCCGGCTGCCGCGCACATCGGGGTCTCGCCGAACTGGCTGAACCTTTCTTATTTCCTGAGCGTGGTGGGCGAAATGTGCCTGAGCCCTGTGGGGCTGAGCGCAATGACCAAGCTTGCGCCCGTCAGAGCCGCTGGGTTCGTAATGGGCGTCTGGTTCCTGTCGTTAAGTATTGGGGACTGGGCGGCTGGCCGTGCCGGTTCCCTGTTCGAATCGATGCCTTTGCCAAAGTTGTTCGGCATCAGCGGCGTTGTCCCGTTGATCGCGGCACTGGTTCTCGCCTTGCTGATAAAGCCCACAAAGCGGCTGATGTCGGGTGTCACGTAGAGCAAATCACCCGTTGCAAGTTCGCGAATGCCCTCGGCAAGACTCTGGCCGGCCTCCTATAAAATCGGACTGAGGCATGAGTGCGCAGTTCGTTATGCTTCTGAGAAAGTCCTCCAATCTGCTTAGAATTTTGGCACACTGGGCACAGTTGACGCAGTTTCCGGTACCCTTTAGGCTGCGAACCAGGGTAACTTTTGGCCTCTCTGGATCACCGCAAGCAGTACAACGAAAAGAACTTTATGCCGCATCACACCTAATGCGGCCGAAAAGGCGACTTGACGGACGCGAAACGACCACGGGGCAATAAGCTCTCTGAGCCTGAGGCCATTGAGCGCGCGAAACAGGGTGATGCAGAGGCCTTCGAGTTCCTCTACAACCTGCACAAGCGCCGTGTGTATTCGCTTTGCTTGAGAATGACTGGGAACACCGCTTCGGCGGAGGACCTTACGCAGGAAGCTTTTCTGCAGTTGTTTCGTAAGATCGGTACGTTTCGTGGGGAGTCAGCCTTTTCCACCTGGCTGCATCGGATGGCGGTAAACGTCGTCTTGATGCAACTGCGCAAGAAGAACCTCCCGGTGGTTCCGATCGATGAAACCACCGAAGGGGAAGAAGAGGGCACAATCAGGAAGGAGCTGGGCGCGCCCGACGAGCGCCTGGCCGGATCGATTGACCGTCTTCAATTGCAAAGAGCGGTTGACGAACTACCTCCGGGTTATCGTACGATCTTCGTACTGCACGACGTCGAGGGTTACGAGCACAATGAAATTGCCACCATGGTCGGATGCTCGATTGGCAACAGCAAGTCGCAATTGCATAAGGCGCGCATAAAATTACGTGATCTCCTTCGAGTAAACAGAGCCGAAAAGGCCGGGAAGAGATGATCAGTGAAGAGGCGCATGGGTCGGGGAGAGGCTGTATGAATTGCCTGCAGTTTGAAAATGCCTTGTCGGATTACCTGGAGGGCGCTGGCTCTTCCGAGCAGCAGGCGCATTTGAGTTCGTGCTCCGCGTGCTCCAGCCTGCTGGCGGATTTAAACCTTATCTCAGCCGAGGCTTCGTCGCTTCGAGAATCGGATGGCCCAGCCCCGCATGTTTGGACTGCTCTTGAGGCGCAACTGCGCCGGGAGGGGCTGATCCGCGAGGCTTCGCGCCCTTTGCTGCCTGACTTTCTTCTTCGCTGGAAAACTGCGTGGCTGGTGCCCGTCGCCGCTGCGCTTTTGATCGCCGTCGGAATCAAGCTGTATCAGGCGCCCAGAATCGGCGACAACCAGCCGCTTGCGAAGAATGTCGTTCCGCGCGTCCCAGTAGCGCCGGTAGTTTCTGTTGATGACAAAGACATCCTGACGACGGTTGCTTCACGTCCTCCTGCGCAGGTGGCCGCGTACCGGAATGATTTGGACCAGGCCAATGCGTTTATCCGTGACGCTCAGGAATCCTTGAAGAACGATCCGAATGATATTTATTCGCAGCAATTACTAATCAACGCTTACGAGCAAAAGCAGATGCTCTACCGTCTGGCTGTGGACCAAAGTGACGAGCAGTAGTTCGGGGGACAATCATGTCGTCGGGTAAATGCGCTGCAACAGTTACGGCCATGCTGATGCTCGTGGGCGCGTCGCTTGGCGCGGAGAATATCCGCAAGGACCTGCATTTCAAAGTCGGTAAGCGCCCCATGATTTCCATCAACAACCCTTACGGGCCTGTGCTCGTCAAGGCCGGCGCTGCACATGAAGTGGTTGTCACCGCAATTCTCCATTCTGACAGAGTCGAACTGGATCAAAGCAAGAGCCACAACCGCGTCGACATCGTCTCTCATCTTCTCCCCGGGGCCGATCCTGCAAGCGGCATAGTCGAATACGAAATTCTGGTGCCGCCTGACGCGAATCTCACGCTGCATTCGGACAACGGCCGAGTCCGCGCTGAAAAATTGCAAGGCGATCTAACCGTAGCCGCCAATGATGGCGCCATTGAAGTGATCGACTGTGCCGGGGGACATGTTCATGTGCGAACGTTGAATGGAATGGTGAGCCTCAACAATGTCCACGGCCACGTGGAGATCATGTCCGTAGGTGGCGACATTCTTATGACCGGGGTCACCGGCACCCTGGTTGCCGTGAACTCAAATAGCGGCAAGATCGAATACGAAGGCGATTTTGCAGGCGATGGCGAATACGCTTTCACCAGCCATACTGGAAATATTGAGGCTGTGGCGCCTGCTTATGCCTCCATTGATGTTCTCGCGCGCTCGACCAATGGAATTGTGCAGAGCGATTTCTCCCTCGAACCCAAGCATGCTCCGTTTCTCGTTCGTGGAGCGAATTCCCTTTCCGGAACTCTCGGGAAAGCAGCTTCTTCGGTAAAGCTTTTTTCCTTCAGTGGTAGAATCCGTCTCAAGAAGCGCCAAAACTAGTCAAGCTTTCAAAGCAGGCTGAATAGCTGCAAATGACGGATGAAATTCCTGCGTCCCCGAGGCCGCATGTGCTACGCCGGACCCCATCTGCGGTATCTCTAGTCGGGTTTATGGGGGCCGGTAAGACCACGGTTGGCCAAGCCTTGGCAGCCAAACTCGGCTGGCGTTTTGTGGATCTGGATGATCTTATCCAGGCGCGGGACGGGCGCACAGTCCCGGAAATCTTCCAGCAAAGCGGAGAAAGCGTCTTCCGCGGCCTTGAGCGACAGCTCCTGGATGAGGTTGTCCGTTCCTCCCAGTCGGGCCGCTCGGTACTTTCGTTAGGTGGGGGAGCATTCATCGACAATACAAACCAACAGCTTCTGCGCGAAAATGGAATTCCGACGGTGTTTCTCGATGCGCCTGCAGAAGAGCTGTTTCGCCGTTGCGAGGAGCCTGCAGTGGTTCGCCCGCTGCGGAGTGACCGCGAGCGCTTTTCCGCTCTGTACGAGCAGCGTAGGCCCGCATACCTGAATGCTGCGTTGTGCATTCAAACCGCGGGACGAGAAATTGCCTCCATTGTTGATGAAATCATTGCCAGGCTCGGCCTGGATACACAGCGAGGAGCGTGCAGGTGAGTTTCTTCCGGTCAGCATCGTCGTGGATGATCGCTTTCGCACTATGTGGAACTCAATTGATTGCAGAGAATACATTCGCGAAGGAAAAAGACACTCCTTTAAAAATCCTCGACTCTGGGTCATTCGGAGTGTTCAATGGCGCGCACCGCGTGGCTACGGAGACTTTCTCGATTAAACAAGATGCGGAAGGCAGTGTTGTCGTCTCCGAATTCAAGTCGGAGCAGGGCGAGCAAAAAGCCACTCAATCTTCGGAATTAGACCTGACTCCTTCGGTCGAGCTTCGACACTACGAGTGGAAGGAATTGAGTCCGGAAAAAATTCAAGCGACGGTCGAGCCGAACAACACCTTCCTGATTGAGCGGGTTTCGACCGGGCCAAACGAAAAGCCTCATGACCAGAACTTTCTCTTGCCGGCTTCGACCTCCATACTCGACGACTATTTTTTTATTCAGCGCGAGGTTTTGGCATGGAAATTCCTGGCGGCGGAGTGCAAGCAGCAGAAGACCGGGCTCGGCTGCCCTCCCAATCAGAAAGCCCAGTTCGGTACCCTGAATCCGCATGCCCGCAGCTCCATGCTGGTCAACATTGAGTTCACCGGGAAAGACAAAGTTACGATTCGCGGCTCTGAGCGTGACCTCAGCCGTTTTATGTTGAGGTCAGAGACCGGCGACTGGGCCTTTTGGCTCGACGATGCATTTAAAGTTGTGCGTTTACTGGGCGACAATGGCATCGAAGTAGTGCGCGACTAGGGTCCGGCTCCTGTTCCGATCGGTGCTGGGTCGTGCTGGACTGTTGAACGATCGCCGCATCAGGAACTAGGTATCTATGGCACTGATTGATGGCCGCACGACGCGCGTGTTGTTCACGATCCTTCTGTTCGCCATCGGGCTGGGCTTTCTCTACGTTGCGCGCCAGACGTTGATTGCATTCCTGTTCGCGGTCTTCTTTGCTTACCTTGTCGATCCCGCAGTCTCGCGCGTTCAGCGTTGGACCAAAGGTCGTGGCACTGCCATCGCCGTCATTTACGCACTGATCGTGATCTTCCTGGCGACTTTCTTTTTCTTCGTCGGACCCAACATTGGCAAAGAAACGCAGAAGCTGACGGAATCACTGCCCTCGCTTCTTGAAAAAGTAAACAGTGGGCAGATTGCTGAAGAGATCGGAGTAGAACACCACCTCAGTGCCGCCACCAGTCGTCAGCTGAGCATATTCCTTGCGTCGCACCGCGGATACCTGCTGCAACTCGCGCAAAAGGCCGGGCTGCGCGTGGCAGAACTAGCGCAAAATTCATGGCTGCTGGTGTTGGTCCCGATTCTGGCGGCATTTTTCCTGAAGGATGGCCACATCTTCAGCCAAGCCGCTCTTTCGGTTGTTCACTCCAAGCCGCAGCGCGAATTCATGCAGGGCGTCATTAGCGACATGAATCAGATGCTCGCGGATTTTATCCGCGCACAGCTCACGCTCGCAGCACTCTCGTGGATCGCCTACGCTTCAGTACTCGGAAGCTTGGGAGTATCGTACGCACTGATGCTGGGCACCGCCGGCGGAATCCTTGAGTTTATCCCGGTGGTTGGTCCACTGGTGGCTGCCGCTTTAATCCTCAGCGTAGCGTTGCTCACCGGTTATCCGCACTGGCCGATTCTTCTACTCTTCCTGATTGCATGGCGCCTGGTCCAGGATTACGTGGTCAGTCCCCGGATCATGGGCAAGAGTATGGAACTGCACCCGCTGGCGGCGATTTTTGGAGTGCTGGCGGGAGGGGAAATTGCGGGAGTCCTCGGGGTTTATCTCTCGATTCCTGTAATGGCAAGCTTGCGAATCGTTTGGCGGCGCTGGCGCATGTACGCGGAACGCCGTCGTTTTGGGCCGCTGAACGAATACTCGTTCATGAGTGAGCCGGCCCCGCATAAGTAAGCAGAGAAGGTCGGCTCTGATCTGAACTTTATCGGAGCTACACTTTAAGCTGGACGCTGCTGAACTGATTCGTCCTCGGCAGTCTTCGCGCGCTGGTCCGAGTCCCAGGAAATTAGCTTGTTCAGGTCGTAGCTGTAAGGCCCATAGGCGCAAAACGCCTTCTCATCGAACAGCCGTTTGATTCCGCAACCCAGACAGACTTGGTAGGAATGCTGCTGATAGCGGACCGGCCAGCTCATTTTGCGGTGCCAGCAGCCGCGCAGAACCAATACCGCAGCCCCGGCGACCCCAGTAGCCATCAGACCGAGAGGAACTTTCCAGCGAGACTTCTTTTCCTGAGCCATTCCGAACCTGAGGAGTACATTCTACCAGCGCCGGCCTGTGGAACGCTTACCAAAGAGCAACACCAAGGGCGACATCGGTTCCATAGAGAGATATTGCGATTGCCGCCGAACCGCTGTAAGTTACAGGCAAGGAACAATCCAGCCAGACCAGCCAGAGCTGATGCGAACCAGCTAACGGACCGGAAGCGTGGCGGTCACGAGGTGCGTTCAATTTAATAATGAGTGCAACTCAAAATAATGCCGGGCCTGAATGGGGCTCTCCACAGCTATTCCCGTACTCGAAAGAGACACCCGGTCCCGATCGAGCCGGTCAGGATGCGCTGCAAGTGCTCCTGGCCTTTGCCTGCATCCATGAACAGACGGCCAGACGCCGTCGCCTCAGTACTCCCTCGGAAAGCTTCAGTGAGGAATATTTTGGTTTGGATGAAGTGCTTCGCCTGGTTGCCCTGCGCGCCATCTCCATCACCGGCGCCGACGGGGTAGCAATCGCCCTGGTAAAGGACAACGCCATCATCTGCCGCGCATCTGCCGGCCATATTGCGCCAGACCCGGGTATGCGTCTGGACCCTAGTTCTGGATTTTCCGGCGCCTGTTTGCGTAACGGGCAGACAGTCCGCTGCGACGACTCCGACCACGATTTGCGAGTCAACCCGCAGGCTTGCCGTGCGCTTGGCGCTCGATCCATGGTGGCTGTGCCACTGACGGCCAAAGGGCGGGTCGTTGGTCTCATCGAGGCCTTCTCATCCAAACCCTACGGTTTCAAGGACAAAGACGTTAAGAGTCTGAACCTTCTGGGAGAGCTGATTCTTGCGGCAATCCATCCGAAAGAAGAAGACCGGCTGGCGCAATTAGCTGAACAGATTCTGCCGCAGCCGCCCGTCGCAGTTTCGCACGTGGCGCGTGATCTGGAAAAAATCGCGCCCGCTCCACCGGCAACGGTCGTGGTTGCGCCCAGCGCGCCCAACGGTCAGGTCGCCAACCGTGCGGCGGTTACAACCCCCGCTATGGAGCGCCAGGCTGAGATACAGCCCGCGCCGATCGCGCGAACTGAGACCGAGCCGCTCCCAATCACCCGGCCGCACCTTACGTTTCCTGAGGAGAAACGGACGGTTTCGAGCGCTTTGCTGGTCGCGGTTTTAGTGCTTGTAGCCGTGGGACTCGGCTGGGCTTGGTTCCGTCATGCCGAGCAACTCACCAGCGCCAATACTCAGCCGGCGACGCTACGTAACCCGCCCCTAACACAAATCGAGCAGGAATTGCCGCCTCAGCCTCCCGTAAAGCCCGGCACGACTCCTCAAGTCACGGGCATTCGTCACTGGTCTTCAACAGACTCGAGCACCGTAGTAGTTGATCTCGAGGACCAGACCCAATATGAGGCTCACACCCTCGACAACCCGCCGCGAGTTTATTTCGACTTGCACGACACTAAGATGGCTTCGGGCTTACTCAACCAGAGTATCCTCGTCGACGATTCATTCCTCAAGCGCGTGCGGATGGCCCAACCCAATGCAGGAATCACGCGAGTAGTGCTCGAAACCAAGGGCGTCTCGGAGGTTTCGGTCAAACTCGACCCGAATCCGTACCGGCTCACGATCGATGTTCACAAAGTTCCAAGCGTTCCGCTTCCCGGGACCCTGAGCAAACCTTCCCCAGCCCTTACGGTTTCGCCGAAGAAGAAAACCTCTCGATTGGCCTCCGCTTCCGAATCCGAGTTTCGAGTGGTGCTCGACGCCGGTCACGGCGGCTGGGACCTCGGAACCGTGGGCCGCAAGGGACTCTTGGAAAAAGACCTGGTGTTAGACGTTGTGCAACGTCTGGGAAAACTGGTCGAGGACAAGTTGGGAGCAGAGGTCATCTACACGCGGCAGGACGATTCATATCTCCCGCTCGAGAAGCGCGCGGAAATCGCGAATCTGACCCGGGCCAACATGTTTCTCTCCGTACATGCTAATTACAGCGATCTATCGACTGCCCGTGGAGTCGAAACCTACTACACGACCAGTTATTCGTCGCTGAAAGCCCGCACCGCAGAAGATGACTCCGCGCTCAAAGATGTGAATTGGACTGGAATAGACATTCGCGAAAAGGTAACCAATTCACATCGTCTCGCGTCGGACGTGCAGGACGCTCTATATGGCGGATTGGCATTGCGAAACCCCGAGATCCGAAACCGGGGAGTCAAGGAAGCACAATACGTGGTCTTGACCGGAACTCAAATGCCAGCCATCCTGGCGGAAATTTCGTTCGTCAGCAGCCCCGCTGATGAAGACAAACTGCAAAGCGCAGAATACCGCCAGCAAATCGCCGAAGCGCTCTATCGCGGTGTGGCCAAATATCGCGCGGAAGAGAAGCATACGAAGATGGCGAGCAATCGAAGAGATTAGTTTCAGACAAACACCGGCGCAACATGGTTACAAGTGAAGCAGAGCACGGGTTATTCGAACCAGGACGCGGAATCCTCACCAACCGGAAGGCGGCTATTGGGAATATTCGCGTTCTGTTTGTATGCGAGTGTGACTTCGTGGAGGTCGACTACCAGAGGTATTTCCGTTTCACACCATGAGACTTCTACTACTTAGGGCGCCACTTTTCGCACGATCCTATCTACATTTTTTGGACTGGCGTTTTCGATCTTCGTGCTAGTAAGTGTTACGTTCAGATCCCCGCTCCGAGCAGATCGCTTTGTTTTTGGCGCGGGCGCTTTTTCGTTGGCTCTCTCGGTAATTAGAGAATTTCTAGGTTTGACCACGTCTTCCCTCTGGGCGATTCATGCGGCCATGCGCTTGCTTGGACAATCGCGGCAGCCATTTGCGCGGCGGTTTTGGAAAGTTCGGCGAGGCAAGATCGTCGACAGTCGTTTACGACAGAGTAACGAAGTTCGTCCGGTGTCCCGGAATGAACGGCCGGTCCGCGATTTGACCTTCAAAGCGTTCGGCCCATCTTCCCGGAACCGCGCTTCCGCAATCCGGGCAACAGCCATTCGTAGTCAGGCGGTACTCCTCGATGAAATAGCCATAGCGATGAATTAATCTCGACCCGCATCGGTGGCAAAACGTGTCTTCGAGGTCCCCCACTCTACCGGGAAGATTTCCTGCGTACACAAATTGCAGTCCAGTGGCCTTGCCAATTTCGGCGGCGCGAATCAGGTCTTCCGGGCGAGTGTCATCGGTATCCGCCATTTTGTAATCTTTATGGAACGCCGTCACATGCCATGGGATATCTGGGGAAACACTTACCAAAAATTCCGCCAACCGACGCAATTCGTCGTCAGCGTCGTTGAACCCGCGAATCAGCAAGGTCACAATCTCCAGCCAAACACCGTTGTCATGCAGCCAGCGGATAGTGTCAAGGATCGGGCCGATGCGGCCTCCCAGCTGGCGATAATGCTGGTCATCAAAGCTCTTCAGATCGACCTTGTAAAAATCGATCCATGGGCGGATGTATTCGAGGACCTGCGGAGTTCCGTTGCCGTTCGAGACGAATGCCGTTTTTAATCCCGCAGCTTTCGCTTCCTTAAAAATTTCGATAGCCCACTCTGCGGTAATCAGCGGCTCATTGTAGGTACTGACCAAGACCTTCGCGCCCTGACGGACGGCGTCACGCACCAGCAACTCGGGTGACGCCTGCAGCGGAGGAGACAAAGCGTGCGGATCACGCAGCGCCTGCGAGGTCACCCAGTTCTGACAATAAGAGCAGTGCAGGTCGCATCCCAGCATGCCAAAGCTGTAGGCGAGGGCCCCGGGGTAGGCATGAAAAAACGGCTTTTTCTCGATCGGATCGCATTGCACTCCGCCTACATAGCCCCACGGAACGTAGAGCTTTCCACCCTGGTTGTAGCGGACCTTGCAAACCCCAGCCTGGCCTTCAGCGATTGGGCAACAGTGCCCGCAAGCGAAGCAGCGCAACCGGTTGCGTTCGATCGGTTCGTAGAGTTCGCCTTCGCGGACGTTTTTATTCAGAATTTCGCGGAGGGACGACAACGGAAACCTCTGTGCCTATTTTAAATTGACGGAGCGGGCCGTGCTACTGCGATGCGCGAGTGGAGGAGCCAAAGTGATGGGAACGGAGCCACGCGTCGGCTTCCTGCTGCTCAGCCGATCGTTGATGATCGCTCAAACGCGGAGCGCTATTGATAACGATTACTCGGCCCGTCTCGTCGCCAGCAGCCTGAGCAAGCAGACCCCAAAAATAAGCTTTACTGTAATCTTGCGGCGCACCCTTCCCCGCCCAAAAGCAGGTCGCGATTTTCGCCGCCGCGCGAACGTTACCGGCATCCGCCGCCTTAAGAAACCAATCCAGCGCTTCGTGGTAATCCTGTACCGCTCCGTCTCCGCTGGCATACTTCATTCCGAGTGAATACTGCGCGGCGGGATTCCCTTGCAGCGCGATCTTCTCCAGATCACGAACATCCATGCCCACATAATCTGCGCTCGTAGGCTTCGCTTCCGCAGCTTGCGAGGTAGAAGGTGCAGTGAATTTAGTCATTGCGTCTGATATCCACGGCGCAACCAACCAAACGCCGAAGATAACCGCGACAATCCCGCTCACAAATAAAATGGCCTTACGTCCTCGCGGCGACGGCGATGCGCTGGCCGTCCCGCTTTCGAATGATGCCTCAGTCTTCAACTGAACTTTATTTTCGTGTTTCTCTTCCGAATCGCTAGGCGACAGGTTATTTCGTTTCGACCGGCTGATCGCGCTGGCGATGATGCGCGCCAACCGCTGCAGAGTGCTGGCATCGTTGTCCCAGAAGGCTGCAGTTTCAGGGGAAAACACTTCCAGAATGCCTATAATCTCGCCTTTTTGCGCCTTAATTGGACAGGCGACTACGGAGCGGATACCAAGAGCGGCGCAGCTCTCGTGGTCAACCCGCGAGTCCGTCTCCGCGTCATCGCACACCAGGGTGCTCCCGGAGCGAATGCATTCGCCGGAGAAACCGGAGTAGGTGTCAAGGCGAGCGCCGAGTTCAGGAGAATCGTTCCCCGCCCTCGCCTCACAGATCAATACTGCCGACTTCACGTTATCTCGCAAGGCAATCCCCGCGCCCGTTGCCCAAGTCAATGTCAAAGCGCGTTCTGCGATGAGTTGTAACGCCTGGTGCAAGTTAGGGCCGAACAGTTCCACATCTTTCTCAATTTCGGCCCACTCGGCGATTAAAGAACTATACCCGGCTGCCTCACCCGACCGGGCGCGTAGTACTTGTCCGACGAACACAGGGTGTTTATTTTCTGAGTGAGACACAGATTCATGGCTTGAATACACAACTCCCGCCGCGTTATTGGCAACCAGCCATCGCCTCAGCTGCAACAGGGAGGGTTCCGGCAATTCCGGAAAGCGAATTCCCGATCTTCCCGAACCCTCGGACCATACGACGTGGCCAGTGGTATGAATCCGGTCCCCGGTTTCTGACAGATCAAGGGCCAACGGCAGAAGCCGGTTCACCTTCATGGGCCCAGGGGCTTGAATGCATGTGCCGGATTCACTGATGTTGAGGATTTCGCAAAGCTCGAGCGCCACAGTCTGTGAGCTGCCGTTCAGGGTGGCGTAGGCAGGGGTATTCACCGCGTTTCGAACTGCGCGGCGCCGGTCCCGGCCATAAACTGCGTTTTTCGGGGCGATATCCACCGGTCTGGCTCCGGAACGAGCTAAACAGCTCACCTTCATGTTACCCCAGCGAAGGCGGCGCCTCCACGTATTAATGGATGCCCCAGACGCCTTGCGGATTCAATCAGCGCGAGGCGTCGCGCCTAGATACGCAAGCCGCGAGATAGCCGAAACCATCATGCTCGCAAGTAGTTGCATGGTTGCAGCATGCTGATAGTTAAATGCCCTCGGCGACGCTGAGAGCACTTCAAAGATTCCCAGGGTCCTATGGAACTGCCGCAACGGAGCGGCAAGAATGGAGCGGACCCCTAGCCGCCGGCAGCTTGCCAGATCCACCTGCGGGTCGTCTTCAGCATCGTTGCACAGCACAACTTCGCCGCTGCGCAAACACTCAGCGGAGATGCCGGAGTCGGTCTGTAACCGGATACCGACATCGGGCGCGGTCCTTCCGGCGCGCGCTCGGCAAATGACCTCATTCCCGCTGCGAAGCGCAATCGCTGCGCCGGTGGCTCCCGTCAAAGTCTGCGCACGCTCAGTTATTATGCCAATGGCCGGCTCAAGACTAATCTTCGCGCCGGAAAGTCCATGCTCGGCCAACTCCGAGTGAACAGAGCCAGCATGGTCCCATTCCGGAGTATCTCGCGCTCCTGAATCCGGCCCCGAATTGATTTCCTCGCCGGGCACGGTGGACAGTAGCTCACCTACCAGGCGGTTCAACTCGTCGTCTTCAATCAACCGCGCGAGCGGCTGAGAGCGCAGAGACCCCCCAAACAAACGCGAGAGGCTTAGAACAGCTTTACTCCCGCACGCGAGACACGCCGGCGTGGTGTTCGCGCCTATCAACTCGCATTGCACGCAAAAAATAGCAGTCGGCAAGGAAAGAAAATGTATTTGAGTGCGCGGTAATCGGGCAGGCATCAGGCAAGCTTCCTCCGGACGAGAAAAGAATTAAATCTAAAGTTCGGGACAGGTGAGAAACAGTAGCGGAATAGGTTCGACTGTGGAAATCAACCGGCTCGCGCCTGCAGCGAGGCAGGCTCTTCGCTCGCGACCAGAGAATCACTATTCAAACTCGCTATGCGATACAAAGCATCGGCTAGGTGGGTAGCCAAAGTAGAAGTAAGAAGGTTCACGTCCACTTGCAGATCGCGTTTGGTGTAACGGCGAAAAATCAGCAGGGCCCCGACATAGTTATTCCCCGCGCTGACTAGATCCAGATGGAGGCTCCAGGTATTTCCAAATCCCGGGACCGCATGGCTTCCCGGTTTTCTCCAACGCACATGCGGGCATACGGCGGGTTGCACAACCGCCAAACCTTCGGTGGCAGCAGAAAACTCAGCCCGCAACTCGAACCCGTCGAAATCATTGTTTTCGAAGGCAGCGCTCAGGATCCGGCAGAGCTCCTGAAAATCCCCTGCAGCCTTGAGTTCTTCTGCGCCCCGCCGGATCGCCAAATTGTTGACAAAAATTTGCGGCTGCTCCACCGTTCTCAGTGCCACCCGCCGGAGTTCGCCGAATTCCAGATACCCGAGATGCTGTACCCCAATCCAAATGCCCGTCCCAAGCACGGCAAGAACCAATCCCAGAGTGCTGCCAGTGGGCCATAACAGAAATAGGCTCAGTAGAGCAAAGATTGCGGACACGCCATAGAGAACGATCACCACCTGCCGGTGCGACATCCCGCGCTGCAAAAGCTTGTGGTGAATATGCTCGCGATCAGCGCTGAAGATGGGACGGCCGCTGATCAATCTGCGTATTACCGAAAGCAAAGTTTCGAGGATCGGCAATCCGAAAGAAACCACTGGAATCGCCACCGCGATGATGGTCGGTGCCTTTTCGGTCCCATGCAGCGCCAGGGCGCTCAGCATAAAACCAATAAAAAGGCTGCCACAGTCGCCGAGAAAAATAGTTGCCGGGTTGAAGTTGTATCGCAAAAAACCAAGGATGGCGCCGGCCAGCGCCAGCGCGACCAAGGAGATCAGTGACATATTTCCCAGCAGCGCGACCACAAATACCACTAGGGTTGAAAACAGCGCCGAACCCGCCGCCAAACCATCCAAGCCGTCGATCAAATTAAACGCATTCGTTATGGCAATCACCCAGAGAATGGTCAGCACCAGCCCTGTGAACCAAGAAAATTGGTGCGCGCCAAACAATACCGGAACCGCCAGAATTCGCAGCCCTCCAGCAAACAACATGGCTCCGGCGACCGCCTGCACAGAAAACTTCAAAAGAGGGCTGGCGTCGCGACGGTCATCGTAGATGCCCAGCAGAAAGATCAACATTGCCGGGGGCAGAATCGTGGCCAACGGGGACAGCGAGAAACCTGTTCGGGAGTGCACTAGGAATTTGCCGGCAATCAGCGCTATCGCGGTCGCGATCAAAAATGAGAACACGATCGCAACTCCACCTAGTCTGGGAATTGCCTCATTGTGGAGATGCCGTCCGCTGGCCGGCGCCGAGAGCCATCCGTTGCGCACCGAGACATCTCGCACTAGCTTCGTTAGGACAAAGGAAAGCAGCAGAGAGCCCACGAATGTTCCCAGAAATAATAATGTCAATCAGTTCCCCTAGAACTGTGTCCAGTGCGAAACTTCTATCAGTGATGAAGGTATGTACTTCGACTATAACGCGGCTTCCTGCGGGGAACTATTCTCTTTGTGGGTACTGCTGTGATGTCCTAATCTGTGCGCGACAACGATGGCGAGTTTCCGAATTCGAGAATTCCGAATACTCGATTTAGCCCTGCGACCTTAGGCGGCCAGGGCGGCTTCAGATCCGCTCGCGCCGGCTATTACTGCGCTCAATACTTCCAGATATTCGTCCGCGGTCTGTTCGCGCGAAAGCTTTCGGACGATGTACTTCCGGCCATTTCTGCTCAGCGGTTCGCTTAGCCACTCTTCATTCCGTAGTTTCAGAATTGCTTGACAAAGTGCCGTTGATATTCCGGACGGATGACGCCATGGGGATGGTTGGAAATCCGGTCAACGGTCACGTTGTGTCCGGGTTGAGCCCAGCGGCGTAATAACTCCGAGACGCGGGCCGACGCCGCCCCCATTTCTGGGGGAAAATACTGCGAAATGTAGAGAATCTTCAGTTCGGCCTCAGTAGTAGCAAAGTTTAAAAACCCCTTTGTAACAAAGCGCGCGGCTGCGACCCGATCTGCTTCGGGCGTAGTTCGCCCAGCGACTGGCGTACTGCTCGAAAACTTTTAGTGAAGTGATTCGGTGCATTACGAACAGTTGCGTCACATGAAGCCGGTGATAAAAGGGGCTCGCTATCATCGGTAACAGCGTCCCCGACAACTCATATCGCGACCAGAATCCCAGATCGTAACGACCGAGGTTTGCCTCTAGCGTCTTTACTGCTGCCCCGAAGAGGCTCATTGCATGGCGTGACCCGGTTGCCAGGAAATAGTCGTAAACGCCCCACGTAGCCCAAATAAATCCGTTCAAAATGTGGGTGGGTGGCGAAACAAGATATTCTTCGAACCAGGTATTCTTTTCAGCATCCTCAAACTTCACTCCGCCTGATTCGACATCCAGTTGAAAACTGCGGAACGCCAGCGCCGCCGCACTCAGATACTTTTCCTCACCAGTTTCAGCGTGCGCACGCACCAGAAGCGAAATAGCTTGGCCCTGCGCCAGCCCGGAGTACCATGGGGCTTTTAGCGTCTGGCGATACTCCCAATCGAAATAGTGGTTCCACACATGTAAACCATGAATATTCTTTTCCAGTCGATCGAGTAGCCAGTCGCTTGCTTTTACGAACTTGTCCCGCGCCTCCACGTTTCCGGTCCGCACGAACAGGTTGTAATTTCCCAGTCCCCACTGCGAGATCGCGATGGGGTTGTATTGCAATCCAATCAGCCCGTGGTAGTTGAGGAGGGGAATGCCCTGCGCGTCGTGAGGGCCGGTGTACCGTGCCTTCTCCGCAAACGTCATGTAGTATTCGCCGAGTGCGTGAATGAAGGCGTTGGCATTCAGTTCGGCGTGGTCGTGCCAAAAACTCAACTGACTATTGTCGGAAAAAAGGTAGGCACGGAAAATCCGGCGATAGTAATTCAGTGCCATTAAATCTCGTATGTATGCGAAGGAATCTGGGCCGACTATAACATCGAATTGAGTGCGCACTTCGCACTGGAACCTAAACCATCAAGGGCAATAAGTGCACCAGCGGATATACTCTGGCGAGATTTTTATCGCGTAGAGGGATCAACAGACGAGTGGCACAGAAAGGGTCTGATCGCTCGCGACGACGTGTCGTTCCTGGCCGGTACGCAGCGACTCAGCAATGCGAATAGTTGCGAGCGTGGACGCCGCGATTTCCTCGAAAGCAACCGGCGCGGGCCCGCCATTCCCAATGCACTCGGAAAAGGCGCGCCATCCCGCTTGGTGACCTTTGTCCTGTCGCAGCCGGGAACGATGCGTCTCTTTCTTCCCGTGACGGATCAAATCCAGTCGGCGAAAGTCGTCAAGCACCGCAATAGAACCAGAACCAAAGACTTCTACTCTTTCCTTCGAGAATGCACGGTCTCCACTGCAAACGTACATGATCGTACCGATAGACCCGTTTGCGAATTCAACCGTCGCCGTCACATCTTGACCGCCGGCCGAGTAGGAGCTTCGCGCCTGGACCGAAACTGGCGCTGAACCACAAAGAAACGAGAGCAGGTCAACAAAATGGCACATCTCGCCCAAAACTCGGCCGCCGCCCTGTTCGGGATCGTTCACCCAATGCGTCGCAGGCAGCGGACCTGCATTCACTCGGTAGTGCATCGTAGATGGACCGTCAGCCTGCGCCAGAAATGCTTTCATCCGTTGCGCCATTGGCGCGAAGCGGCGATTGAACCCGACCATCAGCCAAGCGTTAGAGGCGCGCGAATATGCACGCTGGATCGCGTAAAGCTCCGCCTCAGTCAGGCAAAGAGGTTTCTCGCAAAAAACATGTTTGCCGTACTCAAGTGCCCGAATGATTTGACCAGCATGAAGGTTGTGCCGCGTGGCGACGACAACGGCATTAATGGAGTCATCGAGAACAATTTGCTCTTCGTCAGTTGTGGAAAATGCGAATCCAAATTTTTTCGCGGCGGATTGCGCGCGAACCCCAGTTGATGCGCAGATCCCGACCAATTCTGTCTGCTCGGCTCTCCGCATTGCGGGTATTAGCACACTGCGAGCAAAATTGCCTGCTCCCAACATTCCCACCTTAACAAGGTGTTGCGATGATGGCAGCTTCCGATGTTCAACCAGCTCTAGACGGCGCGACTCAATTCTGCGCTCTGCTGGATATTCGATCACGATTCCCAGATAAGGCTGGCGATCCTTGCCGGTAATCAGGTCGTACGCGAATGCGGCATTCTCAATTGAGTAACGCTGCGTGATCAGCGGCTTCAAGTTCAACTTGCCGTCCGCGAGCAATTGCACGAACGCTTCCATGTTGCGAGTTTCGGTCCAGCGGACATGCCCGATCGGGTAATCGATCCCCTTCTGCTCGAATGCGGTGTCGTATCGTCCCGGGCCGTAGGAACGTGACACCCTAAAATCTAGCTCCTTCTCGTAGTAAAGCCGGCGATCGAGTTCCATCCCAACGGCGCCCACCGCAACCACGATGGCGCGATCGCGTGCGATCTCTGACGCCAGGTTGACAGGTGCGCTGCTCGAGGTTTCCGCAGTTATCAAGACGGAATCGGCGCCATAGCCATTCGAATGGCGAAAGCAAAGATCACGGAATTCCGCCTCGGACACGGTCGCCGCCGTCGCTCCCAGACTCACGACAAGGGCGGCGCGTTCCTGTATAAGATCCAGCCCGACCACCCTGCAACCCGCCGTGCGAAGTATCTGGACGGCAAGTTGTCCAAGCAGTCCCAACCCGACCACAGCGACTACATCTCCGAGCTTCACATCAGCCGTGCGCACCGCGTGCATAGCCACCGATCCGACCGTGGTGAACGCAGCGCTTTCAAAATCCACATCCGACAAGGGAATTCTTGCGACGAGCATGCGCGGGACACATGCAAATTCGGCGTGAACGGCGAAGCCCGCACCTGCACACGCGACGCGGTCTCCCGCCCGCAGGTCACCGATACCCTCTCCCACTTCAACTACGGTTCCCGCGCAGCTGTATCCCAGGGCGGATGGTTCATCGAGCCGGCCGCGAACCGCCGAAACCGCTGAGAGAAGTCCGTCACGGCGAATTTTGTTCAGCACATCTCGAACCAGGTCCGGACGCGCTTGCGCTTTCTGGATCAAACTCTTCGCCGCAAAATCCGCAGACGCCCGTTCGGTGCCTGCTGAAACCAGCGACGCAGCCACCCTGACCAAAACACACCCTTTGGCCGCGCGTGGCGCGGGCACATCCGCTACTTCAATCTCGCCAGTGCGCGCGCTCTGCAGAATTTGCTTCATGCGATCGCCCCCCGCATCGATTCCTGCGTGGACGCATCCGAGGCACCGTCAATGAAGTTCTGCATCCACAACTCGAGCGTCAATAGTTGCCAGATTTGCATCGACCAGTCTCGTTTGCCGCTGCGGTGCTCCCGGATAAGTTTTTGCACCGCCTCCGCACTGAACAGACCGCGGCTCTTCGTGCGCGAATCGGTCAGGAGATCCTCAGTCATCTCTTTAAGCTCGTTCGCCAGCCAATAGTCGGTTGGCGAAGCACTTCGGGAGGAAGAACGCCGCGCATGGCTTTCCGGAAAATATCTTTGGTTGTCGGCGAGAAAAACCCATTGACTTTCATACGTGGCGGAACATGCCAAGCCACAAATTCCGCCAGCTCACGATCGAGAAACGGTACTCGCACTTCAACTGAGGCTCATTCCACAAATGTGCGGATGCCGCCAATTCTTGCATTTGATGTGGGATGCTGCGGACATCTTACTGGAATGGAGCCAGCGGAAAACCCGTAGGGGAGTGCACAACTTTGTACTCTGCAGTCCCTGCGCGCGTCATCTAGTCTTTGCTCGTGGCTGCACTGCAACTCCTCCCCGGTTAAAAACCGAAGTCGCCGAATTCTGGAATTCAGAACCTTGCGGCACGCGCGGTTCTGGGTGCGAATCAGGCCAAAAGCCTGGCAGCCTCTTTAGCGTAGTAGGTCAGAATGATGCTCGCTCCGGCGCGACGGATCGAAGTCAGTGATTCCATGATCACGCGGTCGCGGTCGATCCAATTATTGCGCGCGGCGGCTTCGATCATGGCGTACTCGCCGGAGACCTGGTAACCGGCAACCGGCACATCGAAACGTTCGCGGGCGGCGGCAATTACATCGAGATACGGCATGGCAGGCTTTACCATGACCATGTCCGCACCTTCTTCGATGTCGAGAGCGATCTCGCGCATGGCCTCGCGAATATTTGCCCCGTCCATCTGATAGGAGCGGCGATCACCGAATTGCGGCGCGGAATCAGCGGCCTCGCGGAAGGGACCATAAAAAGCTGAAGCGAATTTGGCGGCGTAGGAAAGAATTGGCGTGTTCTCAAACCTAGCTTCGTCGAGCGCCTTGCGGATTGCAGCGATGCGGCCGTCCATCATGTCAGAGGGAGCGATTATGTCGATTCCGGCGCGGGCGAGCGAAACCGAGGTCCGGGCAAGCAATTCCAGCGTGGCATCGTTGACAATTTCGTATTCCGTGCCTGCAATAGGAGGACTCGCAACTGCGGCCCCAAGCGGTCGAGGAGAAGAAGGCTTGACCACGCCGCAGTGTCCATGCGACATGTACTCGCATAAGCAGACGTCGCCGATAACGACCATCTCCGGAACTTCGGCTTTGATTGCCCGCGCGGCGCGCTGCACAATTCCGTTTTCGTCCCAGGCGCCGGTCGCAACTTCATCTTTCTTTTCCGGCAGACCGAAGAGGATCAGCGCGGGAACCCCCAGCGAATGGGCCTCCTGCGCCTCTTTCACGCTTTCGTCAACTGATAAATTGAACACCCCAGGCATGGAGCGTACTTCTTTGCGCACGCCTTTTCCGGGGCAAACGAACAACGGATAAACGAAATTTTCCGGAGTAAGGCGAGTCTCGCGCACCATGGAGCGCAGGGCGCCCGTGCGGCGGAGCCGGCGAAGACGAGTAGCCGGAAAGGCCATGGTCAAATTCTAGCAGAGCAAAAAGCTTCTTTCTGTCAGGCTGAGACGGCTTGGGCCTTAGCCGGAGCTGGGCGGGAACGCCATAATTCCTGCACTTGCAGGACAATATCCGCAGACAAGACAGAGAACGCCAAGCAAGACCAAACGACGGTTTCCGTTGCGGCGATACCCAGGTTTTCCCAGCCGGTGACACCCTGAACCACGCGCACTTCAAGAAAGACCAGTGCAACCGCAAAGCTGCGAGTCATCCATTGACGGTGCTGTTGGACTCTTCCGTTGAGAATGAACGCGAAAGCGATTCCAGTGGTCATAATCAGCAAGATGGCATCCACGAGTCCGGCAACGCTAAAGGAACGTGGCGCGCCGTTTCGCTCCTGGAAGTACTGGATATAGGCGCCCAGCGGAGCAAGAATCAGCGCGCTGGCAACATAGATTCTCCCTGCCACCCTGTGAAACTTTGTAAAACGCTGCCGCAGCCGGTCTGAGAACTGCAGCGGTCCCAACAAGAGTGCGCAGGAGCCAGCGATTCCATGCGGCAACAACCACCACCGGAACGGGTGATAGTGCTGCCAGGCCGGATCATTGGGATGAATGAGAAAGCTTTCGTTGTGGCGGAGGACGTAGGCCATCATTAAGCCTACGAACGCGAACAGAAGATACTTGGGGCGCACTGCCAGCTTTCTTTGCACAAGCATAGTTGCGGTTGCCATGGACGGCTCCTGAGGATGAATAAATTTTCGGGCAAAAAACTGGCGGACGAAAACTCGGACCAAAACTGGACTGGAGAAGCCGCCCCCGCTGTTCACGGGCATTGAAACGGCGCGGATTACAGTAACATGGAATCGTGCCCGCGTTAATGGAAAATTCGAGCGCGTCGGTGCTGGAATTCGGGCCTTTGCGCGATCTATTGCGGGGCTATACGGCGTCGGACCTCGGCCGCGCGCGGGTAGCGGAGCTTGCTCCGTCGGTCGATCTGGCTTGGATCGAGAACCAGCACCAGCTTACGAGTGAAATTCGCGAGTTCCGGCGCGCCGGCGGAAGTTTTGAATTTGCCGGATTAAGCGATATTTCCCGACTGCTCGAAAAGTCCCACATCGAAGGGGCAGCGCTCGAGACCACTGAGATCCGGGACGTGATCATAGCAGTGGACAGGTCCGCGCAGTGGCGAGAGATTGCCTTTAAACCTCCTCAGGGGATGACAGGCGATTGGGCGGCAGTGCGGCAGCTGTCTTCTGCAATTGCGGACTTCACCGATTTCCTGCGCAGCTTCCAGAACAAGATTCTTCCCGATGGCACACTGGATGATCGGGCGTCGCCGGGACTGGCCAGCATTCGACGGGAAATCGAGAAGCAGAGACGCGCCATACAGCAGTCGCTTCAATCCTATTTGAGGCGACTAAGTGAGGGCGGCGCTGCGCAGGAAGAAGTTATTACGGTCCGAGGCGAGCGCTTTGTGATTCCGGTCAAGGCTGAGCACAAGCGCCGTGTACAGGGCGTGGTGCATGGAGCGAGTTCCAGCGGGCAAACGGTGTTTGTCGAGCCTCTGGAAACCATCGAGCAGAACAATGAACTGGGGCGCCTGCTCGAAGACGAACTGGCTGAGGTGCACCGCATTCTGCTCGAGATGACGCAGAGAATTGGGGAGCGGGCGGACGAAATTTCCGCCGCAGTCGATATTCTGGCCGAACTGGAACTGCAGTTCGCGAAAGCGAAGTTCGCGGAGGGCTACGACTGCGTGACTCCCGTGCTCGGCCGCAATGCACATTCGGAAAAATCAGATCGTGGAACGACGGGCGCCCTCGCCCGTCCACCAACTGCTGAGGGTGCACCACCCTTGTCTCTCCCGGTGTTGGAGAGACAGGGTGGGGGCGTTGATTTCGCGCGGAGCTCTTCGGCTCTCGTCCTTCGCGACGCACGACATCCCCTGTTGGAGAGGAATCTGAGATCAAAGGCCCCACCCTCTCGCAAAGAACGCGAGAAGGATGGGGCACCCTCCGCTGGACGACCCACATGGACGGTGGTTCCCATCACGATTGAGCTCGAAGACAATCAGCGCGAGCTCATTATTACTGGCCCGAATACCGGCGGAAAAACTGTTGCGCTCAAAACCGTCGGACTGCTGGCACTGATGGCGCAGGCCGGAATTCCGGTGCCAGCGAGCCGCATGGAGATGCCGGTATTTGACGCAGTGCTGGCTGATATCGGCGACTATCAATCGATCGAGCAGAACCTGTCGACTTTTTCGGCGCACGTCACCAACATCGATCGCCTTTCGCGAACCGCAACGGCGCAATCGCTCGTATTACTGGATGAGTTGGGCTCGGCTACTGATCCGGAAGAAGGCGCAGCTCTGGCGGTCGCAATCGCGGAGCATTTTTTAAAAACTGGTTGCTTCACCATCATCTCTACCCATCACACATCGCTGAAAGTATTCGCCGCGAATTCGCCGGGAGTGGTGAACGCCTCTGTTGGTTTCGACGAAGCTACGCTCAAGCCGACCTACGAACTCAAGCTCGGAGTGCCGGGCGCGTCGGCGGGCATTAATATTGCCCAGCGGTTGGGATTGAATTCGGCAATTATTCAATCCGCTCGCTCGCGATTGGGGAGCCAAGCGCGTGACGTCGGGCAATTTCTTGACCGGCTGCATGCAGACTTGCGCGAAGCGGAAGCGGAGCGCCTTCGCTTGCGCGATAAAGAAAATGAATTGAATCGTGAGCGGGCGCAGCTGGCCTCGGAAGGCAAACGGGAGCAGCAGGAAAAAATCCGGCAACTGGAGAAGAAGCTAGAAACGCTGCTGCGTGATTTTGAATATCATGCGCGCGAAGCCGTGAATGCGATCCAGGACCGAACCGCGGCGCAGAAAATATCGAAAGATGCCGAGCGGCGCATTGCCAGGTTGCGGCGCGACTTTCGCGAGCAGTTCGACTCCTCGGTGGTAGCGCATGTCAGTGGCGCGGACCGCGGCGATCCCAATGCGCAACCCGGCCTCGTGCAGCAGGTTTCGGAAGGCGATTTCGTAAAACTTAAATCTGTAGGACGGAACGCCGAGGTCGCGCGCCGCCTGGACGACAAGCATTTCGAAGTCGAAGTGGGATCGATGAAGATGCGGGTCGCGCGAGAGGACATTGCTGAGGTCGTGAGCCGGGCTTCGGATAGTCCGGTGAGCGCGGCGCGGGCGAAGGGCGTTTCGGTGGCACTTGAAAGCGATGAAAGCGTCCCGTCGGAAATTAACGTGATCGGTCATACTGTCGATGACGCCACGCGCGAGGTTGAAAAGTTCGTGGACCGGGCGTTCCTGGCGGGATTGCCGCGAGTGCGAATTGTTCACGGCAGCGGTATGGGAATTCTGCGCAAAGCATTACGGCAGTATTTGCAGAAGCATCCACATGTGGAGTCGGTTGCGGAGCCTCCGCAGCGCGAAGGCGGGGCGGGCGCGACAGTCGCGGAGTTGAAAATATAGGCATGCTCAAGATTCATGCTGCAACTCGTGAGGAGATCCCGACGCTACTCTCGCTGATCCGCGGACTGGCGGATTACGAAAAGAAAGCCGACAAGGTCGTCGTCACTGAAGAAGATCTACTACGCGACGCATTTGGGCCGCAGCCGAGATTTCGGGCGCTCATCGCGGAATGGCATGGAAAGCCGTGCGGATACGCGTCGTTCTTTTACTTTTACTCAACTTTTCAGGGGCGGGCTGCGCTCTTCCTGGAAGACTTATTTGTGCTCGAAACATTTCGAGGAAACGGAATCGGTAAGGCCCTGCTCGTCGCAGTCGCGAAACTTGCTGTGAAGGAAGGCTGCTTCGGATTGCGCTGGGAAGTTCTTGACTGGAACCGTCCAGCGATCGAGTTCTACGAAAAATTAGGCGCGACATTCCTGAATGAACGCAAAGTGGTGGCGTTCGACGAGACTGCGTTGCGGAGAGTGGCTGAGTCCTCCTCACATAGTAAGTGAAGAGAGGTTCGTATCAGGATATGGCTTTAGCCATATCGAGGACGGTATGCTTCAGCGGTTGAGGCGGCTTCAGCCGCTGTCCTCAGCGCCTAAAGGCGTGCCCTAATACGAACCTTGCTGGAATTGATCTACAACGTTGCTATGAATCGAATCAACATTATCGGCGCGGGATTGGCGGGATCAGAAGCAGCATGGCAGTGTGCACGGCGCGCGGTTCCGGTCGATCTGTATGAAATGCGCCCGGTCCGATCAACCCCGGCGCACCAGACCGCGGATTTCGCAGAACTGGTTTGCTCGAATTCATTGAAATCGGAATCCGAGAACACCGCGCCCTGGCTGTTGAAAGAAGAAATGCGACTCAGCGGATCGTTGCTGATTGAGATTGCGCGAGAATGCGCCGTGCCCGCTGGTCATGCGCTGGCGGTAGATCGGATGCAATTTTCAGCCAGAGTAACCGAGGTGATTTCGCGCGAGCCCTTGATCCGCATTCGGAGAGAAGAGGCCACTCAAGTCGGCGAAGATGAAATCACGATCATAGCGACTGGACCGCTTACTTCGGATGCGCTGTCACAGGAAATCGCGCGGCTTAGCGGCAGCTCACATCTTTATTTCTATGACTCCATCAGCCCCATTGTCGAAGCCGACTCTATCGATATGGCGAAGGTGTATCTGGCAGCGCGCTATGACAAAGGCTCGCCGGATTACATCAACTGCCCGATGTCGAAGGAAGACTATGACCGGTTCTACGATGCGCTGGTGTCCGCGGAATCCGTGGACGCGAAAGACTGGGAGAAGCTCAACTATTTCGAGAGCTGCCTGCCGATCGAGGAAATCGCGCGACGTGGTCGCGACACGCTGCGCTTTGGTCCGATGAAGCCGGTAGGACTGAATAATCCGCAGACCGGCAAAATGCCGTACGCAGTTGTGCAGCTACGACAAGAGAATTTACGTGCTGACTCCTACAATTTGGTCGGATTCCAGAACCATTTGAAATTCGGCGCGCAGGCGCAGGTGCTTAAGTTAATCCCCGGCCTGGAGAATGCACGGTTCTTACGCTTCGGGCAGATTCACCGCAATACCTACATCAACTCGCCTGCGTTGCTGACCTCGACGTTGCAGATGAAAGAGCATCCGGCAATCCTGTTCGCGGGACAGATTTGCGGCGTGGAAGGATATGTGGAATCCATTGCGACCGGAATGCTGACGGGAATTTTCGCATCGCAACTAGTTGCGGGAGAAACTCCAGTCGCGCCGCCCCGCGCAACGGCGATGGGATCACTGATCCACTACATTACCCATGCTGATCCCAGGAAGTTTCAGCCCGCTAACATTACCTTCGACCTGCTGCCACCACTTGAAAGAAAAATCCGAGATCGCCAGCAAAGGCATAGGATGCAATGTGAGGTCGCTCTACGAGAGTTGGAGCAATGGCTAAGACCAATTCAAGAGAGCTCACTCAAGGCTGGATAGACCGCAGTCCTCACAGGGCGCTGCGCATCTAGGCGCAGACCACAACTTTGCAGATCACAGAAAAAAGCGGAGTTCCTGCGGAACGAAAGTCCATCCTGGACTATTTATTCGGCCGCCCATTGTCCTCTGAAGAAGATGCGAAAGAGCAGATCGGGCCAGCGGCCGGCGTTCCGGTGTTCGGACTCGACGCGTTGAGTTCGGCCGCTTACGGGCCGGAAGCCGCGCTGACAATTCTTATCCCTCTCGGACTGCTGGGTGTGGCCTACATCCTGCCGATCAGTCTGACGATCATCGTATTGCTCAGCATTGTTTACTTCTCCTACCGGCAGACAATCGCAGCCTATCCAAGCGGAGGCGGGTCCTACATCGTGGCGAGCGCGAACTTGGGAGCGCGCGCGGGGCTGCTGGCCGGAGCGGCACTGATGCTCGATTACATTCTGAACGTGGCGGTTGGAATCTCCGCTGGCGTGGGCGCAATTGTTTCAGCAATGCCCTCGCTGCAGCCGCATACGCTCGCACTTTGTCTGGGCATTCTTGTGGTTTTGACCCTGATCAACTTGCGCGGCGTGCGCGAAGCAGGGCTGGCGTTCATGGCGCCCACCTATATATTCGTCGCTTGCCTTGGTGGAGTAATTGTCGCTGGGCTTTTCGAGAGCATTGTTCACGGTGGACATCCCATTCCGGCCTCGCCAATTCCCCGGCCTGGCGGTGCGATGACCGCGGTCAGTTTGTGGCTCCTCGTAAAAGCCTTCTCCAGCGGCTGTACGGCCATGACTGGGGTCGAAGCCGTAAGCAATGGCGTGCAGGCATTTCGTGAGCCCCGAGTCAAAAACGCGCGCGCAACGTTGACCATCGTCATCGCGATTCTCATCCTCTTGCTCGCCGGAATTGCTTACCTGTGTAAGGTCTATCAAATCGGGGCCACCCCGCCGGGTCAACAGGGATACCAGAGCGCACTGTCGCAACTCACGGCTGCGGTAGCCGGCCGTGGCGTCTTTTATTTCGTCACCATAGTCGCCGTCTTAACAGTGCTGGCGTTGTCCGCGAACACATCATTCGCAGACTTTCCGCGACTATGCCGTTCCATCGCTGAAGACAGTTATCTGCCATACCTTTTCACCATCCGCGGTCGCCGGCTGGTATTTTCCTTCGGCGTTTACGTGCTGGCGATTGTTGCCGGGCTTCTGCTGACGGTATTCGGCGGAGTGACTGACCGGCTAATCCCACTCTTTGCGGTGGGAGCGTTCACGGCGTTTACGCTTTCCCAGGCCGGAATGGTCGTGCATTGGAAGAGGAACCCAGGGCGCGGCGCCCGCACAAGCATGTTGATCAATGGCGTAGGCGGTCTGGCCACGGGTCTGACCACATGCGTTGTGATCGTGGCAAAGTTCACCGAAGGCGCGTGGATCACAGTCCTCGCCATTCCAGCACTCATCCTATTGATGTCGACGGTCCATCGGCACTATGAGGAGATTCAACGCGAAACCGAATGCCCGTCTCCCGCAAACCTGAAAAACATTGTCCCGCCGCTTGTTGTGTTGCCATTGCAACGCTGGAGCAAGCTTGCGGAGAAAGCTTTGCGGTTTGGATACGTGCTCTCACCAGACATGGTGGTGCTGCATATAGCAACGGAAGATCAGCAACAAGATCCCGGCAAAGATGACCTGATGAACCTTTGGGATGAATATATTGGAAAACCTGCGGTACGGGCGGGATTCAAGCCTCCAGAACTGGTCATAGTGAAATCTCGCTATCGCCTGGTAATCACGCCAATCTATGAATACATACTCGAGCTTTCGCAAAAACATCCCGACCGCTGGATTTCTGTGCTGGTTCCTGAACTGGTGGAGCGGCACTGGTACTACTTTTTTCTGCACAACCAGCGTGCCACCGCACTGAAATTGATTCTCTATGCCAAAGGAGACCGCAGGATCAATGTTGTGAACGTGCCCTGGTATCTGAGTTGATGGATTTTGCTGCCACGCTGCCCGATCCGGCAAAATCCCTCTGAACAAATCCCCTTTCCCTTACGTAATTTGTTCAGGACGCTATCCCCCGGCTTACTTTCTGGCGCAGCGGGCGTCCAAGTCTTGTGCCATATTTTTTGAGCTATGGTTCTACGAGATCTAATCCGCGACGTTTTCCGCACTCTCTGGTCGCATAAGCTGCGTACCTTCCTGACTATGTTCGGGATCGCATGGGGAATCGTTTCTATCGTGCTGATGGTGGCGGCGGGCGAAGGGCTGCGCAAAGGGCAGGAAGAGCAAACCAAGACTCTAGGCAAAGACATCATGATCGTTTTCCATGGCCGCACCAGTTTGCAGGCTGGGGGAACGCGCGCTGGCCGGGTAGTGCATTGGGAGGATCCGGACGTGCAAGCGGTGCAGTCCGAGGCACCGGACTGCCAGTATGCGATTCCGGAGTTGGAGCAGGAAGACGTTCGCATTCACAGCAATTACAACAATGCGGCCTTTCTGGTGACCGGCTCGTATCCTCAATTCGGCGAAATTCGCAGCCTCAACGTTGGACAGGGACGTTTCTACAACTGGGATGACCTCAGTGCCGCACGCCGAGTTGCGTTCCTCGGCACCGATGCAGCCAAGCAGCTTTTTCCCGAGGGCCGCAATCCGCTTGGCGAGAACGTTTATCTGAACGAAATGCCTTTTCTGGTGATCGGCGTCATGGCCAAGAAGAAACAGGATTCGAGCTATGACGGCTGGGACGTCAACAAAGTCTTCATTCCCTTTTCCGCCATGCGGCGCGATTTTCCAGACAAGCCGCCGGGAACGGCCCGCACATTCGACATGATGCTGGTCACTCCGAAATCCGTGCAGCACCACGAAGCCTGCAAGCATGAACTGCGCGCAGTTTTGGCGAACATGCATCATTACGATCCCCTCGACAAAGAAGCTTGTCCGATCTGGGACACGGTGCAAGAGGCCAAAGCCTTCAATCAAATGACGGATGGCATGAAGTACTTTCTTGGCGCTGTCGGCTTCGTAACGTTGTTCCTCGGCGGCATAGGCGTCATGAACGTAATGATGGTGGCAGTACGGGAGCGCACGCGAGAAATCGGCGTGCGCAAAGCCCTGGGCGCGCCTGCCCAGGCAATTCTGAAGCAATTCTTTATTGAAGCAATGATCATCGCGTTGGTGAGCGGAGGCATCGGTATGGGCGTTGCCTACGGGCTGTGCTGGCTGGTGGACCTGCTGCCGATGCCAGATTTTTTCGCCGGACTGCTGCCAACGTGGAAATCAGGCCTGCTTGCCTGCGCGATGCTGGGTGCGATTGCGGTGCTGTCGGCGCTCTATCCCGCGCGCAAAGCAGCACTGGTAGATCCAATCGAAGCTCTGAGATTTGAGGCGGGGGGATAAAAAAGTGATCAGTGATCTGTGGCTAGTTATCGGCGCGAAAGTCCATTTGCAACGCCGATATAAATCACCCCTAGTAACTGATCACTAATCACTGTCCACTGGATTTTTATGCTGTTTGAAATCATCCGCGAAGCTTGGATAGCGCTGAAGCGCAATTACACGCGCACTTTTCTGACTATGCTCGGCATTGTGTGGGGCATCGCCACGGTGACGCTGTTGATCGCCTACGGCAGCAGCTTCCGCAACATTTTGGTGGGCGGCTTCGATGCATTCGGCAAGAGCGTCGTCATCTGTTGGCCGCAGCAGACCAGCGAGCAGCCGGGTGGTCAGCGCGCGGGCAAAAAGGTCGTCCTTGAGAAAGAAGATCTCGAGATGGTGAAGGCCACCGCGCCTCTGGTGAAGTTCGCATGCCGCGAAACCGTGCGGCGGCCCGGCATTGCTTATCTGGACCGGTTAGTAGGAACGGCCCCGGTGCGGGGAGTTTGCCCAGAATACGGCGAGATGCGCAACGAGGTCCCATCAGAAGGACGGTGGATCAATGCCGAAGACGAACTGCAACGTCGGCGAGTGATCTTCCTTGGTGGCCGATTGCGAGAGGAGCTGTTCAGCGGTCGGCCAGCCGTAGGCGAGTCGGTGCTGGTCTCCGGCGTACGCTTCACCGTAATCGGCGTGATGACGCGAAAAATCCAGCTCAGCAATTATTTTTCCAGCGACGACGAGTCTTCGTGGATTCCATACTCCACCGCGGGAGATTTGTGGGACACCCGATACGCTGCCGTCCTCGTGTTCGAACCCATTGCTCCGCAGTTCGAGAAGCGCGCGATGGCGCAGGTGCTCGCTGCTCTTGCTGCCCGCCAGCAGTTCTCGCCTACGGACCCCAAAGCGCTGCAGATGTTTGGGCGCGACGAATTCCGGCCTGTAATCGACGCGATCACGATTGGCCTCGAAGTGCTGCTGACGTTTGTGGGCGCGCTGACGCTGGGGATAGGTGGCGTGGGTGTGATGAACATTATGCTGGTATCGGTCGAAGAACGCATCCGCGAGATCGGACTGCGGCGGGCGTTGGGCGCAAGGAAACGCCACATTCGACTCCAATTCCTGGCTGAGACTCTTCTGATCATGCTTTTGGGCGGAGCTATTGGCGTGCTGGTTTCTTATGCGGTCGCTGCTGCCGTAGGCACCCTTCCGCTGATGGGGCCATTGTTCGAAGACGACTCCGGCAGAGGTGACATTCACCTGCACATTTCGGTTATGACCCTCGCAGTCTCTACATTCGTATTGTTGCTCGTCGGAGTAATCAGCGGCTTAATTCCGGCATTGCGAGCATCGAAGCTCGACCCGGTCGAAGCGCTGCGCTACGAGTAGTCTCAAGAATTTGGTTGACCGGCCCGGCCTGGGGCTGTACTTTCAATCGCATTGAAGCAACCTTCGCGAGGTGCTCCGTGCCGATATCTGCCGTGGATTCGATCAGCCCTGCATTCGAACATACCAAACAGCAACTCTTCCGTCCTTTCCGTTTTGGCCAGTGGACACGACTCGCGCTGGTCGGGTTGTTTTCAGGCGAAATGAGTTCCGGCGGAGGCTGCAACTTCAACTATCCCACCCACGGCACCACAACCCATCGCGACTTTACATTCGCCGCGGCTCCCAATTGGGCGCTGCTTGGTCCGCTGCTGGCAATCGCGCTGATTGCCCTTCCGTTGCTAGGACTGCTGTTCATTTACCTCAACAGCAGAATGCGTTTCGTCCTTTTTGACAGTGTAATTGCAAAAAAATGCGAGCTGGGCCGCATGTGGCGCGAACGCCGCGAACCCGCGTTGCAATACTTCGTTTGGCAAATAGTATTTGTGCTGGCGACCCTTGCCGGAATGGCGGTGCTAATCGGGGTTCCTGCATTGGCTGCGTTGCTTCTTGGCTGGTTTACTGCTCCCAAGGAGCACTTGGCGCCCTTGATCTTGACTGGCATCTTTGTGTTTTTTGCCTTTATGTTCTGGATGGTGGCTTCGATAGTTGTGCAAGTATTCACAAAAGATTTTGTTGTTCCACAGATGGCACTGGAAAACCTTTCAGCATTCGAAGGCTGGCGGCGCTTGTGGAGAATGCTGGGCTCGGAAAAAGGATCCTATGCTGGCTATGGCGGAATGAAACTGATCCTGACTATTGGCGCTGGGATTGGAATTGGAATACTCGCCTTCATCGTGATCATCATCTTGCTGATTCCGTTCGGAGGCCTCGGGGCGATAACGGTCCTGGCGGGAAAGGCGGCGGGACTGACCTGGAACGTGTTCACGATTACCGCGGCCGTGGTGGCCGGCAGCATATTTCTGATGGTCGTGTTTTATGCGATAGCGCTGATTTCGGTTCCGGTGATTGTTTTCTTTCCCGCTTACTCGATTTACTTTTTTGCGGCGCGCTATCCGCAGCTTGCACGCCTAATGTATCCGCCGCCTCCGCCGATTGCTCCCGCTCCTGCGACTACGTCCGCTCCGGAGCCGGCTGGATGAGTTGAGTCAATGCCGCGGGATTAGTCGGCTTCAGATTGCCTGCTTTTATTTCGTGGCTTCTGCCCGCGCCAACACCACAGCTGTACTGGACGCCATCGAATCGTAATAGCTCACGAAGCGGCGAGGTTCTGGAGCGTCGTAGGGAGCAAGATTATGTGCCCAACGAAATCCTATGGGCTGATACCACAACTCGGCTTCGATGTGGAACGGACCCTGAGCGTCGCCGACCGGCACTGAGTACTTCACTAGACTCCCGGCGCCGGTAAAGTCGGGATCGTCTGCGGCTTCGCCAACAACTGCAATATCTTTTTCCGCAGTATCTTTGCCAAAGCCGGAGGGCAGTAGCCGGTTGTCTTTTAGATATCCGACTGCTTTGAGCAGGCCGGTAGTCACGTGCCCGTCTGAGTCTTTCAGAATTGGCTCGTAGATTTCTACCTGATCACTGCTGGTGATCTCGCGATAATGTGGTTCAAAGCGCGTCGGGTCAGCATCGTTGTCGTTCCCCTGAATGGATCCATCGGGATTCAGCGCGCCCGATTCAAAGACCGCGCGTCCATCGTGATCTTTGACGACCACATGGAGCCACGCGCGGCGCGAAGGATATGCCGTCGGGAGCTTGTGGCCGCTGAGGTTTTGCACAAATACCTGCGCCTGGAGAGTACCCGAAGTTATGCCGATGTTGCGAATGCTGACCCGGGCAGATTCGGATTGCAGAAAAGCAACCGTTCTCTCAGATGCCGCGGCCAGTTCCTCCGGCAGCGCTGTAACGCTAAGGTCTTGGCGGTATCGATTCAGCATCCCTTCTACAAAAAAGTTTGCCGCGACAAAAACGTGGCGATGCACTCCGGTACGCGGCACGCCAAGAACTGCGGTAACCGGCACCGCCTCGTGTACTTCGGGCATGTGGCATGACTGGCAAGTACTCTTGTTGGGATAGTCGCTGTGCAGCCATTCCAGATATGGCATCTGCTCCGGAAATGATCCGACAACCTTCCCGCCAAATCCGAGAGTTTCCGTAATCAGCGTGTGGCAAGTTCCACAGAGCGCAGAATCTCGAATATGCGCAGCGGCTTCGGTGGGATGAAAACCGCCAGTCGACGTCTGCATGATGCGCTGCTGTCCCGCTTGAATCGCAAACGGACCGTATTCCGGATGACTGCCCGGAGCAGTCGGGGGATCGATAACAAAGCCACCGTTGAAACTTTCTCGAGTCCCCAATTTCTCTTTGCTGATCTGGTGACACACCGAACACGACACACCATCTTCAGCCGAAGCAGATTTTTTAGGGTCCGCATCAAAAGGCAAATGGGAGAAGACCTCAGCCTTGCGGCGTTGCCATTTCGCCTCGTAGTGAGACATGGGCATGTGGCAAGTGGAGCAGACGTCTTCAATGTCGGCGCGCGATTCCGGATGGTCGATCGATTCTCGCCGTACGCTACCCTGCCAATACGGGTCGCGCGAAGAATTCGCCATCATGCCGGAGCGCCAATCGATCCCGATGGAGACATCTTGTCCCGCTGATGTCACCATCCCGTTATGACATGCCAGGCAACGGTCCGATGTTTGAAATTTCCGGTCCAACGCGGGGTGCTGCTCGCCACTCATGAGCGCGTGCGCCGCGATCATGAATCCTGCCAGAAAGGATAAACACCACACGCGCTTTAGCATCACCAACCTTCAGTCAACTTACCGTCTTGCCAATCCCAGAGAATGTAAAACATCAGTTGGACCGGTCGTCCAGCCGTATTGCTCACCGGCGTGCGAACGCCTAGGTCAGCCTTGATGTGCTGCCGCCGGCTGATCGTGACTTGCATTTGCGGCAGCACGTCCCAGTTTGTCCGCGCTCCGGTAAGAAGCTGTTTGTCGCCTAAAAACTCGACCATGGGCGACCATACCCGTCCCAGGCCGTGATCCGTCGCGAAACTTTGCCCTAAAGCAGTTCGCCAGAACACCGATTGAGGAGATATATCTGTGTGGCGTGGCAAATCCGCGCCCGTTTGAAACTGCACAAAAGTATTCGTCGGAAAAAGCTGGTCAAAAGCCGCAAACGTCTCGAACGTCGTCGTTCCGGTGCCCAGGCCATGGGCCCTGTTGCCGGTCGGCACGATGACTGATCCCTGCAAACTCAAAATCGATCCAGAGCGCAGACTCGAGAACATTACTCGCTTGACGCCGAGAGTTGTATCGCCCACGCCTCCATGCCAGACGTGGTTCTGATCCATAAAGTTGATAGGAACGTCGACTTCAATCTGGTTTTTCACGCCGAAGCGCTGCTCGTGAATCACGTCATTCGAGACGCCCGGCGCTCCCCGCACGTTGACCCCGCTCGAAATTACAACTTCGTCCTCGGGATATGCTTTTTCGGTCACTATTGCCCTGGGCAGATTCAGCTCTCCGCGCGGCCAACCCTTCCCGCGACAAAAACTTCGCATGTACTTGACCACTTTACTGATCTGCTCAGGGTCCAGAGCATCCCCGAATGCGGGCATGATTTGCGAAAATCCGCGAGACGGTCCGCCATGCGTGATCACGTCCTGCCATGCGGTGTCGGCTTCCGCCGTCGTCTGATCGCAGCGTGTGAAGTTGGGGAACGAGTCCGGTCGCTCGAATCCAGCTATGGTTTCCGGCGTGCCCCTGCCATCGGGACCGTGGCAGGCTATGCACGCTGATTTGAAGATGTGCTCCCCGGTATCGAGATGCAGAGTCGATTGATTTCCAGCCTGAGCAAATAACAACGCAGGAGCAGGTAGCAACAAAAAAAAGATGTGACTTATCGAGATGCGAATCCGTGCACGCACAGCGAAAATTTTAGCAGACGAATCCGCAGTAGAGGTTCTGGTGCTGGAACTTATGTGAGGCCGGCATTGTCCAATTCTCCAGACACGCGCGTGCTTGAGAGGAGCTTCACATGGCATTCTCGACAGCAGGCCGTGGTCCGCTCAGAGCAGAGATCAACATCACGCCGATGATTGATATTTTGCTCGTGCTGATCATTGTTTTCATGGTCGTGGTTTCGATGTCGCAGGAAAAAGGGCTGGAGGCACAGATTCCGCAACCTGCAAACGAAAAGTCTCCGCCGCAGCCAGAGCGAACGATCGTGATCCAGGTCGCATGGACGGGAAACAATCAGCAGCCGTCGTTGAAGATCAATGACGATGAGGTGAAATGGGAGCAGCTGCACGATCGCCTCTCGGAAATTTTCAGTGGGCGGGCAGAGCGCGTGGCCTTCGTTAAGGGTGACGATGACGTGGATTTTGAATTCGTCGCCGACGCCATTGACATCGCCCGGACATCGGGAGTGCAGAGGATCGGATTGCTGACCAGGACTGGGCCCGAGACGCCGTGATGCCGCGTTGCGGCCTATTCCTACTGTCGCCGTTTAATCCATCCCGGATTGCAGACGACGACTTCTCACAAAGCCTTAGAATCATGCAGTGTCGAGCCTGGCGTTTTTCGTTGGCAAGGGTGGCGTAGGCAAGACCACGGTCGCTGCTGCTTATGCGGTCAGAACCGCGCTGCGGAATCCCGGCAACCGGGTGCTTTTGGTTTCGACCGACCCCGCCCATTCGCTGGGAGATGTTCTGCAGCGCAAGCTGGGCGGTTCTCCGAAAGCCGTGCAGATGGGAGCCGGCGGCAAGCTCTGGGCGTGGGAGCTTGATGCTCCCGCCTTGTTTCACGATTTTTTTCGTCACTACAAACAGTCGATTCTGGAGATCGTGGAGCGCGGGTCCTTATTTTCGGCCGAGGAGATTTCTCCTTTGCTGGAAACAGCGCTGCCGGGAATGTCTGAAATTGCGGCGCTGCTCGCCATCCGCGATGCGATTGACTCTGGGAAGTATTCGCACATCGTCGTGGACACTGCGCCGTTCGGCCACACTCTTCGCCTATTTAGCCTGCCTGAGCAGTTCGTTCGGGTGCTGAACTTTCTCGAAGTTGCTGCCGGCCGAGATCGCGCTCTGGCCGAGCACTTTGGCGGCAGAACCCGTGCGCGAGAGCCAGAACTTATTGAAGACTGGCGCGGCAAAGTGGAGCAACTCGCGCAAGCTTTTTCTGCCTCTGACTTATTTCTAGTGACCACGGCCGAGAAGTTCGCGTTAAATGAATCCGTGCGCTGCATAAAAGAGGTGAGTAAGACAAACCCTACCCTCAAATTGAAGTCCATCGTACTGAACCGGGTGGTGCGCGGCGCCGGAAAATGTAATTTCTGCAAGAAGGGGGTCGCGGCGGCCAGGGCTGCGAAATCGTTTTTACACAAGCAATTTTCATCCACGGAGTTACACATCGCCGAAGATCCCGGGTTCCCGATGATGGGAACGGTTGCACTTCAGAAATTTGGGGAGCACGTTTTTGCCGGAAAACGTCTCGCACTTGATCCACAGCTACCCAAGTCAAAAAGCAAACGGGAGACGCCAACAACTGCTCAATGGCCAGAGCTGAAGTCGCGGCTCTCGTTCGTAATAGGAAAAGGTGGAGTGGGAAAGACCACGGTCTCGGCGGCATTGGGATTTCACACCCGAAAAAGTTCCGGCTCACCGGTTGAAATCTGCTCCGTCGATCCCGCGCCCTCGCTGGATGACATTTTCCAGACCGCAATCGGCGATACTCCAACCCCGGTCCTCGGCGACAAGCATTTCCGGGCTTCGGAGTTAGATTCGGTCGCGCTGTTCAGGAGCTGGGTGGCTGAAATTCAAGAAGAAGTCGATTCGGCAACCACCAGCGAACAGTCCGGAGTACACGTAGATCTCTCGTTTGAGAGGCAGATGTTGTCGGCGTTGCTGGATATTGTTCCGCCGGGGCTGGACGAGGTGCTCGCAATTTTCCGAATCGTCGATTTGCGGGCGAGCACATCGGGGAGGATCGTAATTGACATGGCGCCCACCGGACATGCACTCGAACTGCTGCGCATGCCAGAGCGAATCGTGACTTGGTCGCGGCTGTTGTTGAAAAGCCTGGCGGTGCACCGTAAACTGGCGCTTGCCCGTAATGCAGCGGTCCGGATTGCAGAGCTGGAATTACGAGCGCGCGAATTACTGAACGCGTTCAAGAGCTCTGGTGAAGTAAGTGTTTTTGCGGTCATGTTGCCCGAACCGCTGCCAGATCGTGAAACTGAGAGATTACTCACAGAATTAGATCGTCTCGGACTAAAACCGCAGGCGCTGTTTGTGAATCGAATCATTTTTGCGAAGGACGCCGCCGGGTGCGCCCGTTGCCAGGTTGCGGCGGAGTGGCAGGCGTCAGTTTTGGAAAAGCTCAGGAAACGCCATTTCGCAAAAGAGGTCTTTGCCATCCGCAATTTTTCGGATGAAATCGCGGGGGCGAGGGGACTGCGCACGATCACACACGAATTATGGCGGCTGAACTGACAACCGACCGTTCTGTGCTGTATTTGTACGGGATCACGGAGTCGCGGCCGCGCGACCTTCCAGAGCTGATTGGCGTGGACCGATTCGCGCCGATCGAATCTATCGACTGCGATGGAGTTTTTTGCTGGATCAGCCGCGTACCGGCGTTGGATTTTGAAAAAAACCTGGCCCGGAACATGGAGAACCTCGACTGGCTGGCCGAAACCAGCGTCGCGCACCAGCGTGTCATCGCCGCAATCGCACGGCACACCGACATTCTTCCTACTCGTTTTGGCACCGTGTTTCGCACGGAAGAGTCTCTTTGTAAGCACATTGCAAAGCGTGTGCGCGGCCTGAAAAAAGATTTCCAACGGATCAAGGGCGCCGACGAGTGGGGAGTTAAGGTGTTCGCTATTCAACCCGCAATTCCGACGGTATCCAAAGTTCGCAGCGGCAAAGATTATCTAAAGGCCAAAGCTGCGCTGCTGCCAAATCGGAGGCCCAAACCGGCAGCTCGCGATGAGATGATCAAGTTCGAACGGGCGCTCGCGGGGGTTGCGACTGAGACCGCGTCTGTCGGAAACATGAGCCGCGGACAACGAGGCCTGGCATTCCAGACCTCGCTGCTAGTGAGCCGCTCGAAGCGGAACAAGCTGGAATCGTTACTCGAGAAGTTTGCCCAGGAATGGGCGCAAGATCACCGGATTGAATGCACCGGCCCTTGGCCGCCTTATTCGTTCGTGTCGCGTCCGGAAAATAAAGTGAGATCAAAGTGAGCGCGCCTACAAATGCCGTCGTTTTCGCCGGAGACGATCCCAGCGATGAGATGACACTGCTCGACATCCTGGACCACGTGCTGAATCAGGGTGTGGTTTTGCGCGGCAACGTAGTCATCTCGCTGGCCGGAGTCGATCTGGTTTTCCTGGGCCTCGACGTCATCCTGACGTCCGTCGAAACCGCGATGCGGCACATGGGCGCGGCGCTTCCGCGGGAAAAATAAATTCTTCTGACGCAGCCTGGAGCATGGAACCAGTCGTGCGCGGCCCTCGTATCTCGTCCAAGGCGTTTCTGCTCTGCGGGGTGAATCTCCCGATCTTGTTGGAGAAACATGAAACTTCCACCTCTGCTAAAGATCGGGTTGCTCGATGGGCTCACGGGCTTTTTGGGGTTGGTACTACTCCTGATTCTCGATTTTCGTACCGCGATCAAGTTTGACCTTCGATGGTTCTTTACTGTCGGTACGGCATTCTGCTGTGCGTTGGGGTTCCTGCGCTCTGAAAGCGTACCCAAAAATCCCTGGGTCAAAGGATTACTAATTTCTTCTGGCCTTTGCGTCCCCTTACTCGTCCTCTCGTTGACTCGCATGGCTCTGGATGCTGGCATCCTGATTGCATTTCTGGTCGCGTCATCTGTTTCGATCTGCTGCGGAGTGCTCGCCCGGCAGAGCTGGAGACGCGACAGGCGAGTGGCAGGCATTACTTTTCTGCTGCTCCCACTCGGGTGTGTCGTTCTCGCATCGATCTCGTTGTTGCCACCGCTAATGGCAAGGCTTTCCGGCCAGCACGTCAACCTGCCCGCACCAGAATTTTCATTGACCGCCGAGGATGGTAGGGTCCTTACCTCTGCCGAACTGAGAGGCAAGGTTGTGATTCTGGCATTTTGGGCGACCTGGTGCGAGCCATGCTGGCATGAGCTACCGAGAGTAGAGAAGGTTTACGCATCGTACAGGGACAATCGAGCCGTGATCTTCTGGGCAGTGAATGCACGTGCCGGGGGAGACACAGATGAAGCGGCGCGAGCCTACGCTGAGAAAATGCGATTAGGGATCCCCATTGCTTACACTGAAAACGCGAATGCGATCCGGCTGGGCGTCAACGGCTATCCCGCGTTGATCGTATTGGACGCTAGCGGTCGCCTTCGATTCATTCATGACGGCTATGACGCCTCAGAACGGCTTGAATCGAATCTCACATACGAAATTGCAAACCTGCTCGGTCAACGAAAGTGACACTCATCGCTGACGGTTAGTCGAGCTCACTGACCACGTCGCAGACGTAATTGAGAACCTCACCAATCATGGCGCTCGTCAACCATGTAGTTCCTCTGACGTTTACCTTCAACAAATCACGGGCACGGATATGGGATCGGCGGGGTCGGGGGCGTGCCCGGAATATAAGTGTCGGGAGTTCCAGGAGAGTCTCCGATAGGCGGTGTTCCGGGAATGTAAGTGGCAGGCGTGCCCGGCATTCCGGGAACGTAGCAGGTGCCGTGATGGGTCGACGCTGGCATCGGCGACGGTGGCGGACGCTTCGGCAAAGTCGTAACAGGTGCGGCTGCGGACTCAGTGTTCGTGGTTTGTGCCTGAGCCAAAGTCACCGGCTGTGGAAGTGACATCTCTATCGGCGAACCCTCTTGAACGTAGAAATGATGGCTTCTCACGAGCAGTACCAGGGCGACCGCGCCGCCTGCCGCCAACCCAACTACGCTCCCGATCGCCAAGCCTTTGGGTGTGCTGCTGGTGATAGTTGTTCCACCCAGAGTAGAACTCTGAGTCGTATGTTGAGCGGCTCCAATCGCGGCGCCTATGCCGAGACCTGCCAAGGGCGCTGCGATGATGCCCGCTTTTGTAGCCGAGCTGGGGTTGTTCCAGGCAGTACCTTCATCGCTCTCCATATTTATCGGGCCATGGATGGTCGCAACATAACCGTTAGGAAACACGACTGAAACAGATTGCATTAGCATCTCTCCCCGGCTGCCACGGCGCGCAAGCTTATCAACTTTGCCTTGCACGAAGGTTCCCGCAGGTATGACCACTTGGTTGGAGACGATTACCGGCGACGTGGTCTGCGCGAAAATCTCGTCCCCGCGGTGAATGGTCTTACTATCGACCGGGTGGGTAAGCGCCATGGCAAGGTGCGTCCCAGCCGGAATCGTTATGGGCGCTTGATCAGGCGCAGGACTTTGAGCCTGCGGTTGCTCGGCCTGGCCCTGCTGAGCTAGACCCTGCTGAGCTTGATCGTGCTCAGTCTGATCTTGCTGAGTTTCGACGTGAGGCGACGCTTGTGATCCCGGATTGGAATCCGGTCTAGTTACCGGCGGCGCATCTTGGGCGACGCACGAGACGGCCGCAATTAGCAATACTAAGGAAACAGCTTGAAGTTTTTCGCTGACTAGCTGAACAGAAGAGAAGAAGCCTGAACCACCACTGCCTTTGGTCATGACGACCTCCTGCGGAAGCTCAGTAACTGAGAGCCGTCGCTGGGGCGTGCGGGGAACTTGCTCGTCCACTCAGATTGAATCACAGAGCGAGGCGAACGTTGCCCATAGATTGGTGAAGGTGTGTAAAAGATTACCGGCCAGCAATAAACATTTGTAAATTGCTGGCATGGAAAAATCACGAAAGGGATGCGACGTGAGGTGAGGTAAGCGTTGTTTCAGTTACCGGTTCTACTCGTACGCCAGCGCGTCGATGGGGTCCTTTTGCGCGGCTTTGAATGCGGGGTAGATTGCACCGGCGACCGAGCCTACGATCGCGATGACTATGGCGCGAATGATCCATACGGAACTAATGTCCACGGGCAACGTTGTGCGCTTTTCGATGGTGGCGCTGGTCGCCAGGCTGAGCAGAATTCCGACGATGATTCCGCCGATGGCCAGTAAAGCCGTCTCACGGAGAATGGCGTCAATGATGTAGAACCTCGATGCGCCCAGAGACTTCAATATCCCGATTTCGCGTGTGCGCTCCATGACTGCAGCATACATGGCCTGAAAGATCACAATAAAGCCGATGGTGACCGAAATCCCGATCACAATGCGGATAAAAGTCGAAAGCATAGGAATGTTGTCAGGAGTGAGCATGGAGAGATATTCGCGCATGGAGTGCACGCCGTAGGTTTCCATGTGGGGGATGTTTCTGATTTCGGCGACTACGGCATCGGTGTTCGCCGGGTTGTCGGCCTTTATATAGAATGCGGTCGCCCGGCCGAGCGCGCCGTTGAGCTCCTGCAACTTGGGCAACGGAAGAAAAATGCGTGCGCCCTGGCCGTGGGCTACGATTCCACAGATGCGAAAATTCTGATTAAACAAATTGACAGTGTCGCCAACCGTCGCGTGATTGCCGTTGGCATAGATGTCGTCGACAATGATGTCGTTGTCGCGCTGAAAGGGCCCACCCTGCAGATAAGTAAAAGGGTGCAGGGCTTCGAAGCTGCGCAGGTCAATACCGAATATGTTCTGCAGGTGGCCACCGGAGGTGGACACCTGTATCAGAACGGGCGCGACCACTGCCACGTGCGGCAGTTTCGCGATGATGTCCCCAATCTTCACAGGCATCGGAGCGCTAGTGAGGCCCACAATGTTGGAAGCGCCTGGCGGCAGCACGATCACGTCAGCTCCGATTCCAGCCTGGCGCGACCGCGAATCATTCAGCAATCCAATCGAGAAGCCAACGATTAATAGGATCAGCGCAACCTCGAGCGCAATGGCGGCAATGCTGATGACCGACCGCACGGGCCGGTTGGCGAGGTTGGCGACGATCATTTTATTCATCATGGGAACTAGCTCTTAGGCTGTTAGCTTTTAGCTCTTCACTCTTGAATCTGGACTTAGTGCATTCCTCCGCCGACTGCTGGCGGAGACTGGTCCAGATGAATTTCCTGCGCGCCGGGCGGCTTTTCCAGCACGAATTTGTTGTTGTCGAGCGGCAAATTGATTTCGAGCTTCACCATGTGCAGAGTAATGTCGTACTCCTCCTGGGGCCGGAGTATCTCGATAACTGTTGGGAATAGAACCGCATTGTAGTCCTTGTAACTATTGTAGTGTGCGTCGGTCACCACGTTTCCGGCCTCATCATAAATCAGCTGACGGTGCGGAAGCAGATCCACTCGGCTGAATACGATCTTGCGCGAAAGCCAGCTGTCGCCATTTCCAGTACGAACAACATCAATTATGTAGTCTGCCTGTTGGAATTTACGACCCTTATCGCCGATCACGATCTCGGTGCCGTTTTCCATGACGGCGATCTCGTTCTGTGGATCAATCGCGGGCAGCATCAGCGCGTCATAAATAATTTGCGGGCGCAGGTTCTCGAGCGGCTGCTGCCGGTTAGGCACCATTACATCGTTACGGCCAATCACGAAACGGTTCTTCGGGGGGATTGAGACCTTAAACTCCTGCCCATCGCTGACCATGTCAAAGGCGGTATTGCGGAGAATCGGCAGCAGACCAATCATGCGCAGCATGGCTGGCTTGCGCGCGAGCACATAGCCGCGTATCTCTTTATACTCCGTGATTTTGCCCTTCTTCGTCCCCCCGACTGAAGTGTCGATGTCAACCGTGGCTTGCATGGTCTGGATTTTTGCGGCTTGCGAGTTGATGTAGGAGATGAGCTCGGCTTTGGTGGCTGACTTCAAAGCCACCGGACTCATGCTTTGCTCGACGCGGCGGGTATGAAACAGGCAACCGGCTGTGAACAAAACGCTAAGGATAACGGGAATGATGGAATAACGGGGGGTCAAAGGCATTCGGCTCGCAAACCTAACGTCAATCAGTATATAGAGATGGTAAGAAGGTCGATTACGCTTCGAGGAATTTGTAACGAAGTGCCTGCCTCGCTAGTTCGGGCGCTCGCGTCATCTTTTGGCAACTGCGCGGCGCAAAGCGGCAACGTTCCGGTTGTGCTCTTCGAGATTATTGGAAAAGCGGTGGTGGCCGTTCCCGTCACTCACAAAATAGAGGTAATTGGTCTGATCGGGATGCATTGCCGCCTGCAGAGAGCTTTTTCCCGGATTCGCGATAGGGCCAGGCGGCAGACCTATGTGCCGATACGTGTTATAGGCAGAATCGAAACTCATATCGTCATGATGCAAGCCGCCGGTGTACCTTCCTTGGAGCAGTTCGGCGTAAATAACGCTGGGGTCAGCCTGCAACGGAACTCGACCGGTCAGCCGGTTTTTATAAACGCTGGCGACCTCCTGACGCTCCTCGGGAACCGCAGTCTCCTTCTCGATGATTGAAGCCAAACTTACGGTTCGCTGAACGTTGTCAGTCAGGCCGATTTCAGCCGCGACCCTGCGGAATTGCTTAACCATTGCCGCAGCCATCTCGTGCATGCTTTGTGCGCGGCTGAACTCGTAAGTGTTGGGGAAAAGATAGCCTTCGAGAGATGTCGCTTGCGGGGCGAGATCTGAAATTAACGCCGTATCGCTGGTGGCAACTTTCAGAAAGTCCTCGCGGGAGCCAAGCCTGGCACTTTCGATCGCCGCCGCGATATCGAACATATTGAAGCCTTCCGGAATTACAACGGTATGAACGTAAACATCTCCTCGGGCAAGGCGGTTGTGGACTGCGATTCCGTTCGCGCCGCGCTCGAAGAGGTATTCACCAGCTTTAAGCGATGGCCGGCGATGGAAAGCATGCCAGAGCACAAATGCTTCGGAGCTGCGGATCACGCCTGCGGATTTCAGCTCGCGGGCGACACGGCGGGTGGAGTATCCCGTGTGCAGCATGACGAATTTTTGTCCGCCCGGCGACATTGGTAGCCACAAAGCCCACCCCAGCCAAGCGGTTAGTCCCATGGCACACAGCAACAAAAATTTCAACAACCTTCGCATCGTACATCTAGTTTAGAGGAATACTGAATTGAAGCTGGTTTACCAAAGGACTAACGCGCGCAGGCACTTTCGCGGAATACGTATTAAGTCTCCATAGAAACCAGAGTTCCGGGCGATCCTGCATGGTAGAATCTCCGAAGCATTTCTCCCGAGAGTTCTCCTTGATTGAGCTAGCACCATCCATTTTATCGGCTGATTTTGCGCACCTCGCAGACCAGGTGGCGCGAGCTGCGGAGGGTGGCGGGACCATCATCCACGTCGACGTAATGGACGGGCATTTTGTCCCCAACATCACTCTCGGCCCGCAACTGGTGCGCTCGTTGCGCAAGGCGACCAAGCTGCCGCTCGATTGCCACCTGATGATCGAGAACCCGGACGAGTACATTCCGGCGTTTGCCGATGCCGGGGCGGACTGGATCTCGGTGCATCAGGAAGCCTGCCGTCATCTGGATCGCACGCTGAATTTGATCAAGAGCCACGATTGCCATGCTGGCGTAGTGATCAATCCGGCTACCCCGGTCGAGACGCTGACTGAGGTCCTGGATATCGTCGATTACGTGCTGGTTATGTCGGTGAATCCTGGGTTCGGGGCGCAGCCCTTCATCCCGAATTCGTTGCATAAGCTTCGCAAAGTGAGGGACTTGCGCGAACAGCGGGGCTTAAACTATAGGATTGAAGTTGATGGCGGCGTCGCCATCGATACGGTCGGCAAAGTAGTACGCGCTGGTGCAGAAATTCTGGTTGCGGGCAACGCCGTATTCAGCCACGGCGATCCAATGATTAACGCCCAAACCTTGTTGAAGGCAGCATTAGAGGCTACGTTGCAGAAGGTGTAAGTCCAAGCTTCAACGTTTGCAATGTTTCAAGGTTTCAACGTCTCTCGTTTGAAACATTGGAAACCTTGACACATTGAAACTTGTAAAACAGCATTTGAGGTTATTCATGTCCTTGCGAATTACCGTGACTGCTCTGGCCGCGACGCTGGCACTCACGACCGCCTGCACTAACAAGAAGGTTAATAATCCGCTTGCCAAAGTCGATTCGAAACAGCCCGACAAGGTCCTGTTCGACCGTGGCATGGACGCGATGAAGCACAACCACTTCGACATCGCGCGCCTGGACATGCAGACGCTAATCAATACTTATCCAGATTCTGAGTTCATCGCGCGGGCGAAACTCTCGCTGGCTGATTCCTGGTATGCGGAAGGCGGTACGGCAGCTCTCGCACAGGCGGAGCAGGAATACGAGGATTTTGAGACCTTCTTCCCCAACATGCCTGAAGCCGCCGAGGCCCAAGTCAAAATCGCCAATATTCATTACCAGCAGATGGAAAAGCCCGACCGCGATTTCACGCATGCAGTGCGCGCCGAGCAGGAATATCGCAAGGTGATGCTGCAATATCCGGACAATCAGAAGATGGTTGCGGAGGCAAGAAAGAAGTGTTTGCAGGTGCAGGAAGTGATTGCGGAGCGCGAGTTTCGGGTCGGGCGCTTCTATTACCTGAAAGATTCATATCCTGCGGCGATTGCGCGCTTGCAGTCACTGGCTGACCGTTATCCGCTTTACAGCAAGGCAGACGAAACTCTCTACCTTTTAGGCCAGTCCTACGAAGGCGAGATCGCAATGCTGAAAAAGATGGATGGTATCGAGCGCCAGCAGATGGAGCGCATGCACAAAGTAAATGAGGCGCAACTCAAAAAGGACGAACTCGACCGGGAACGCCTGGCTACCGGTTTCGCCAGCAAAGCGGCTGAGGCCTACTCGAAAATTATTACCCGCTATCCGGCAATGAATCGTGCCGATGATGCCCGGGTTCGACTTGCCGCGCTGCATCAGCCGATTCCCCGTCCGACGAAAGCTGCGCTGGCCTTGAATAAGGCTGAGGAAGCGGGTCGCGGCGAGCAGACATTACTCAGCCGCATGATGAGTGGCTTCAACAGGCGTGCGGATTCTTCCTCGGCGGCAAAAATTGGGGAGCCCACATTAACTGATCCCACGCCCATGAGCGCGACGAGCATGATGCAACAGGCTAATCGCGTCGCCATGGGTGGCAAGGGCAACGACTCACTTTCGGTTCAGACGATAAGCGGCGCGCTGCCAGAGAATGAGCCTGCTCCAAGGTCTGATACTCCGGCCACCACCGACGCGAATGCCGCTCCGGCACAACCCGATCCGAACGAACTGAAACCGGATACCAGCGCCGCAGATCCGCCATCATCAGTTGCCGCTGCTCCGGATCCGAACGAGTTGAAGCCCGAAGCGCAACCGGATCAGCCCGCGCCCGCACCGACCCAAGTTAATGAAATTCAGCAAGGCAACGGAAGTTCAGCGACTGCGGCGCAGGACGCGTCGAGCAACGCTGCTAGCCAGCAACTTGCCGACGATAAGGACTTAGCCTCCAGCAAGCATAAGAAAAAGAAGGGCCTGCGTAAAATTATTCCCGGCTCGTAGTGCTTGACGCGACGAGAAAGTGCACTAAATCTATTGTCCCCTCGTAACCTAGTTAAACCTCTGGATTCATTGACTTAACGCCGTATCCAAGTTACCTTCACGGTATCTCCTCCGGATAAGGACCTCCATTGGCGCGCATAGTACTGCTTGCTGACGACAGCGTAACCGCCCAGAACATGGGTCGCCGCATCATGACCGATGCCGGCTACGAAGTTATTACTGTCAACAATGGCTCCGCGGCACTCAAGAAAATCCACGAGAAACGGCCAGATCTGATTGTTCTCGACGTTTATATGCCGGGCTATGGAGGCCTTGAGGTTTGCCAGCGGCTTAAAGAATCCGAAGCGACCATGAAGATTCCGGTCCTGCTGACCGTGGGCAAAATGGAACCTTTCAAGGCCGAAGAAGCCAAGCGGGTACACGCCGACGGCCACATCATTAAGCCATTTGACGCGAGTGAACTCCTGTCTGCCTTGACCAAGCTAGAAGACAAAATTGTTCCGCAATCGGAAAACGGACGAGGAAACCGCGCAAAACCTGAAACCAAAAAGCGAACTCTGCCTGCGGAAGATCCGGCTGTCAGTTTTGATGACGCTCACACCGCGCAAATCGAGTATTTGGAGCGGGCAAAGCAGCGCCGTCCGGCTGACGAAGTTTCCGAAACAACTGATTCTGCATTTGCGCAACCTCCAGCTAACCCAACTCCGGGGATTGACGACTCTGCAGCTCCGACGGAGATGCCAGCGGTAGCGGAAACATCTTCTTACGAACCCCCGGCTGCGACGGTTGCACCTGAAGAACATAATGACGCGGTTACGTTTGCCTCGGGACCGATTTATGTCCCAGAACTAATAGCGCCAGCAAAACGAGCAGAAGAGTTCGAGATTCAGAGAGAAGTCGAGGTTGAGCAACAGCTCGAACCGGCCGCGGAAATCAGCTCGACGTCATCTGTATCCGAGGCGCCAGTACATTTCGATCGGGACCCGCTAGTTGAAATTTCGGCGACGGAGACGGTCGCGGGGCATGTCGAACCCGGTCTCGTCCCCGAAGGCGCAGCAAGTGATTTCTCGCCTTCGCCGCACGCTGAAGCAGCCCGGCACTGGGTCGCCGAAACTGTGGCCCCGACTTCCGAAGAAGCCTCTCGCTCGCTTGAAGAAGAAATGCAGCAGGCGAACACCGTGGACGAACCGGCGCCAAGCGACGCTCAACCGAATCGAGAATCGGCGGCGGAACTCACGCCGGCTCCGGATAATAATTGGCAGCCGCCAGCTTCCCCGGAAACCGAATCAGGTGCGGCGTTCGCGGCGGCAGCTTCCGCGTCAGATTCTTTCGCGCAGACGAATGCCGTGAGCGCGAGCAGCTCGGATTCCGAGCCCTCCGGCGGTTCCGAACCCTCAGCCGCGTGGGACAACTGGCGACGCATACGCGACACGGTGATGTCGGAGCAATCGACCGAGACCATTGCCGAACCAGCCGCAACAATGGCCGACGCGGCGGTTTCGCCCCAGAATGACGTGCCTGCTGCACCAACACAGGATGTGGCTGCATCCCAACCAGCCTCTGGAAGCGACGCGCTTTCGAATATCGTGGACAGCGTTCTCGCCGAGCTCAAGCCCCGGTTACTGGCAGAGATTGCGAAGCAGCTGGCTAACGACAAGAAATAATCCACCGTTCTCCACAGGGAACGGTCTTTCCCACAGCTTCTCCAACTTCTGCCACTTCTCTGTAGCAATCGCGCTGGGCTATATTCCTAAGAGGGCAGCACTGGCGGGCAATCTGTCCAGTAACTCCGTTTGCCAATACTTCGCTCAGTACTCATGGCTTTCGCCTCCGACTTCGCGCAAACTCTCAAGCAGCAGGCTGACATCGTCCGCATCGTGGGCGGATACATCAGTCTGAGGAAAGCGGGCTCGCAGAACTACTCCGGTTTGTGCCCGTTTCATAAGGAGAAGTCGCCGTCGTTCTCGGTGCATGCTGCGCGCCAGTTTTACCACTGCTTTGGCTGCCAGGCTTCCGGGGACGTGTTCAGTTTTGTTCAGAAAATCGAGAACATTACCTTTCCTGAAGCGGTTCGGGCAGTCGCGCAAAAGCTCGGGGTTCCAATGCCCAAGCAGGCGTTCAGCACCGAGGCCGAAGCCAAAGACGCGAAGTTGCGGACGGCGCTGCTGGAAATCCACGAGCGCGCCTCCGGGTTTTTTCAGGAATGTTTACGGCGCCCTGAGGGTGCGCGAGCTCGCGAGTATCTGGTGGGGCGCGGGTTGGACGAAGAGACCATACGCCAGTTCCGCATTGGATTTGCCCCTGATTCAGGCTTCCTGCTACGCGACCGGCTCAAAGGTGAGTTCGGCGAGGAAGTGTTGCGGGAAAGTGGGCTGTTTTCGTGGAAAGAAAGCCATCAGCCATCAGCCGTCAGCCATCAGCGTGGAACCAGCGCGGAACATGTAGGGACGGGCGCCCCCGCCCGTCCGGCCGAGCAAGGCTCGGCGACTGCCAACGACCAACGACCTCAGACCAACGACCCGGCCGGAACTTCCAGCCAGAGATCCAACGCCGTCTCGGCGATGTACTCGAAGTTCCGCAACCGGGTGATTTTCCCAATCGCCAACGAGAGCGGACGCATGATCGCATTCACCGGGCGAACGCTTTCTACCGACGAAAAGGCCGGGCCGAAATATTTGAACTCGCCCGAGACTGCAATCTATTCGAAGTCGCGAGTTCTGTTCAATCTTCATCAGGCCAAAGAAGCGATTCGCGCGCTGAATTACGCAATTCTGGTCGAAGGCCAGATGGATTGCATTTCAGTTTTCGCCGCCGGTTTTCACAACGTGATTGCCAGCTCTGGAACCGCCTTCACCGCTGCGCAGGCGGCTCTTCTCGGCAGGTTCAGCAAGCAAGCGGTAGTAAATTTCGATCCTGATGCCGCTGGAGCCAAAGCCACCGAACGTACTCTCGCGCTTTTGATCGAAGAAGAGTTCGACATTCGCGTGCTAACGCTCGAGGCAGGATTGGACCCCGACCTGTTCGTGAGGCGCAAGGGGAAAGACGCCTACACGTCCGCGCTCAAGAATTCGCAAAAGTATTTCGATTACCTCATCGAACGCGCGCGGCAGCAATTTCCGGTGCGCAGCGCCGAAGGCAAGCACAAAGCTGTGAACTACTTGCTGCCGCACATCCAGCGCGTGCCCAGCCGGATTGTGAGGGATTCGGTCGCGGAAGAAGTTGCGCAAAAGCTGAATATCGACTCTGCGGTGCTGCGGCAGGAACTGAAGCACGCCGCTGTAAGTCGCAAGACCGCTACCATGAAATCGCCTACGGACGCACAAGTTACTGACGCAGAAAAAATTCTCATTCGCGCGCTGGCATCGGAATCTCAGTTCCAGAGCGAGGACTACGTTTCCGACCGCTCCGGCGCCGACGACGCCTTCGAACCGGCGCGGCAGGCGCGATACGTGCTCTCCTCGGAGCGTCTGCACGTCGGACTCGGCACCGAGTCGCTGATCGAAATGCTACTGAGCCCGACGCCTGAGGCCGGCATCATGGACCTCCAGTTTTCGGAGGGCGATCGGCAACTGCTCGCCGCCATTTTGCTCAAAGATGACGAAGAACTAACCGCAGAGAAAGTCGAAGGCGCAACCCGGGCGCTCCGGCGTGTGCAAATCCGCCGTCGATTGGAACATATCCAGAGACAGCTGGAATCGTTCCGTAGTGCCGATGGCGCGCAACTCAAAGCGCTTATGGACGAGAAACTCCGTCTGAAGCGGGTGTTAATGAACCCCAACTTGGGTGCGGATGAGTCAACTTCTGCATCAGCGGACTGAAATATCTTTCCTGCTCCCCCACAGCTCCGAGCCTTTTTGTGCGAGCGTTAAAGGCTTTTGTTCTGGTAGCCCAGTCCGTCTGAAGCACGGGATGATCGCGACAGCTTCGCTATAATTACAGGTTGCGATTTGGCTCAGCTTATTGAACTGAGTCGAAAGAGGAATTATGCCTACCGAAATTGTTATGCCCCAAATGGGCGAGTCCATCGTTGAAGGCACTATCACTAAATGGCTGAAGAAGCCCGGCGACAAGATCCAGCGTGACGAACCGCTGTTTGAAATTTCCACCGACAAAGTGGACGCCGAGATTCCCGCGCCCGCGTCCGGCGTGCTGCAGGAGATCAAGGTCACCGAAGGCACGACCGTTCAGGTGAACACCGTCGTGGGGACGATTTCATCCGATAGTGAAGCGCCCGCTGCTGCCAAGGCGACTCCTGCGCCGGAAAAGAAAGCAGCACCGGCTTCCGCACCGGCTGCCCCTAAAGCCGAAGCGCGTCCCGCTGCGAGGCCCGAACCTGCCCCCGCACCTGCGGCGCAGGCGCATGAGGAAGACGAGCATGCGCGATCTTCTCCACTGGTGCGAAAGATGGCCCGCGAGCACAACGTGAATCTTTCGCAGGTTGAGGGAACCGGCCTCGGTGGCCGCATCACCAAACAAGACATTCTGGCGTTCATCGAAGGACAAGAAGCGGGTGCCCCATCCTTGTCGAGCCCGGGTTTGGCGAGACAGGGTGGGGATGTTGACGGTGCTCCTTCAACTCCAGCGCCTGCTGCGCCGCGCCCGGCTCCCGCCGCGATTCCCGGCGACCTGGTGCCGATGACGAATATGCGCAGGATCATCGCCCAGAGGATGATCGAATCCCGCCGCACCAGCGCGCACGTGCATTGCATGTTCGAAGTGGACATGACGCGCATCGTCAATCTCCGAAACAAACTCAAGTCGAGCTTTGAGCAACGCAACGGTGCGCGCCTCACGTTCATGCCGTTCTTCGTCCGCGCAGCGATCATCGGGCTGCAGCAGTTCCCCATCGTCAACGCCTCACTCGAAGGCGATGGCATTCGCTATCACCGCCACGTAAATGTCGGCATCGCGGTCGCGCTTGATTGGGGATTGATCGTTCCCGTTCTAAAAAACGCCGACGAGCTGAACTTTCTCGGATTGCAGCGCGGAATCACCGACCTCGGCGAGCGTGCACGCAACAAAAAGCTGAAGCCCGAAGAGGTCGAAGGCTCGACGTTTACCGTCACCAACCCCGGTCAGTTCGGCGCCGTATTTGGCCTGCCGATCATTAATCAACCGAACTCGGCGATCATGGGCGTCGGTGGAATCACCAAGATGCCGCTGGTCGTCACTGACAAAGATGGCGCAGACTCGATTGCCATTCGCTCGGTTGTTCACCTGACGCTCGGCTACGACCATCGCATCATCGACGGCGCCGTAGCTGATCAGTTCATGGCCTTCGTGAAGAAGACGCTGGAGGGCTGGAGCGAGGACGTCGGGTAGGCTTTAGCCGCTGAGGTGTCTCTCTGGTGGCTACACTTGCTTTTCGTAGGCGGAAGTCTGGTGTGGCTGGGAGTTGCAGTCGAGCATCGGCTGCGGCGTCCGTCTCAGGTCGCGCCGCCTGCAGTGTAGGAATTAGCTTTCTTCCATCAAGATCCGTCATCGTGCGTATGACTTCTCTGTCGTAACCGCTCTGCACCATCTTTGAAGGTAACGACTTCTACCCGGCCAGAGTCCCGCAACTTCGCGAGCTCTTCGATTTGCCGAGTGAACTCCGTCTCGGTGATAGGCACCCATCCATCCTGATCGCCGCCGATCCCGTGGAAGGTGACGACATGCCAGCAGCCCGGCCGCGCCCAAGCTGGGACGTTCTCGCCTGTCTGCAAAATCTGACGACAATCCACCGCAAACCGATCCAATGAATCCGCTGAAGCGTAATAGGAATTTTGCTTTCCCGCTCGTGCTTGGCGAAATCCTGCCTTGATGGTTGGGTCTTTCAGCAGCTGCGTGGTGTCGTAAAACGGATAGCAGAAAGATGGTATCTGGGTTCCCAGCCATCGTTCAATTAGCCGCTTCGACTCTACGGCCTCAAACTCTGGATTCGCCGCGATAGATTGCCGCTTGTGGGTTATTGTGTGGGCGCCGATCTCATGTCCTCGGTCGATTATCGCCTTAAGTAGTCCGATATCTTCCTTGCCCCAATCGATCTTGTGCCATTCGAAGCCGTTGACCTCTGCCCAACCGTCTGTGAAGATCGGGTCGGTGTTGGCAACCAGAAAGAACGTAGCCGGGAAACCGTACCGATCGAGGACAGGAACGGCGCGCTCGAACTGGGAACACAATCCGTCGTCGAATGTAAGAGAAACGAGAGCCTTGTTCATTCCCTTTGGCAACATTTCAAATGTCGGACAAGAATGTTCGACCCACAGGGCATCTTCTTACCTGCGAAGTTCCACCACTTCCCCATCCTTCCCAATCAGCGCCATCTCGGCCATTCCGATAAAGAGGCCGTGCTCGACCACGCCGGGAATGCACCGCAGTTTTTCTGCCAGCGCCGGCGGGTCGGGGATTTCGCCGAAGATGCAGTCCAGGATGTGATGGCCTTCATCCGTGACGTAGGGATTGCCATAAGCGTAGCTCCGCAGAGAAACCTGCGCGCCTAAAGCTTCGATTCGAAGCTTGATCAACGATTGCGCAAACGGCACAACTTCGACCGGGAGTGGAAACTTGCCGAGTCGCTTCACGTGCTTTGCGGAATCGGCAATAACGATGAAGCGGCGCGACACCGAAGCAATGACCTTCTCGCGCAAAAATGCTCCCCCACCACCCTTAATCAAATTTAGCTGAGGATCGATTTCGTCGGCGCCGTCGATGTCAATGTCGATGTGGGGATGTTCTTCGAGCGTGGTCAGCGGGATCCCAAGCTGCTCGGCGAGTTGCTTAGTTTTTTGCGAAGTAGGCATGCCGACAATTTTCAAGCCGCTGCGCACCCGTTCCGCCAGAAACCGAATAGCATAGGTCGCGGTCGAGCCAGTTCCTAATCCAACGACGTTTCCAGCTTCCACAAGCTGCGCGGCGGCGCGCGCGGCGGCCTGCTTTTCTTTGTCCCGTACATCGTTTTCGTTTGCAGGTGAGGTCATTTGTTCGACACTGGGATCAAGCAGGCATAGCGACCTGACATTGTATGACAGGAGTGAAGAAGTGGTCAGTGGCTAGTGTGAGTGGCTAGCGGTCAGTGGTTAGCGGCTAGTGCTGAGTGGTTCCCGGTTGTTCGTTGTTTTGCCGTCGGACATCGAGGGTCTTTCGCTCACGCTACTGGACGCAATGGGCGCGGGCGTGTGCGTGCTCGCAAGCGATGTTCCGGAGAATATGGAAGCGATGGGAGATGCCGGCTTCGCTTTCAAACATGGAGATGTTTACGACCTTCAGCGAATGTTGGCATTGCTGTTATCGAATCCAGTGGCCCGCGAAAATGTAGGTCGCCGCGCGAAGGAACGAGTTCGTTAGCAATATTTGTGGGAAACGGTTGTAACAGAAACGCAAGCCGTTTACTCCTCATTGTTTGACCTGCCACAGAAAACATTGAGCGGACAGAAAGGGGATCGGAAAAGGCGCCTAGAAATTTATCTTTCAATGCCGTTCACTCACTGGCTCCAGTTTGGCGGTAAAGTGCCGTAGGAACGGCGCTTCGTAAGTGAGCTGAAGCCCGCGAATCGCGTCGCGTTTCTTCCAGACCTCAAGAATAATTTCGACCACATAATCTATGTGGCTCTGGGTATACACGCGGCGAGGAATTGCCAAGCGCACCAGATCCATTTTCGCGGAAGCACCAAACATGAGCCGGCCGATTTCGACGGAACGAATCCCACCTTCCAAATACAATTCGGTTGCCAACGCGACGGCCGGGAACTGTTCCGAGGGAATGTGAGGGAGAAACGCCCGCGCGTCGAGATAAATGGCATGGCCGCCGGGCGGTTGCACAATCGGAACTCCATGTTCGGCTATGTGATTGCCTAGATATGCAGTCGAGGCAATACGATATTGCAGGTAGTCTTCTTCGAGCGCCTCTTGCAGCCCAACAGCAATCGCTTCCAAGTCCCGCCCGGCAAGTCCGCCATATGTCGGATAACCCTCGGTCAAGATGAGCAGATCTTTTTCCTGTTGCGCGAGCAAGTCGTCGTTGGTGCAAAGAAAGCCCCCGATGTTCGCCATGCCATCTTTCTTGGCGGACATGGTGCAACCATCGCCATAGCTGAACATTTCCTGGGCAATTTGTTTGGGAGTGTTTGACTCGTAGCCTTTTTCACGCACCTTAATGAAGTATGAATTTTCCGCGAAGCGACAGGCATCGAAGTAAAGCGGGATTTTGTGCTTGCGGCAGACGGCACTGACTTCTCGTATGTTTTCCATGGAGACTGGCTGACCGCCGCCAGAGTTATTGGTTACCGTAAGCATTACGAGCGGAACATGATCACGGCTAATGCGATTGATCAACTCTTCGAGAGCGCGCACATCCATGTTGCCTTTGAATGGGTGATTTGTGCGCGGGTCGCGGCCTTCTGAAATCACCAGGTCGACAGCTTCAGCGCCCACGAATTCAACGTTCGCCCGGGTCGTATCGAAGTGCGTGTTATTCGGTACTACATCACCTTTTTTGCAGGTCACGCCGAAGAGAATTCGCTCGGCGGCGCGCCCCTGGTGCGTGGGAATCACATGACGATAGCCAAAAATGTCCTGCACCGAAGCGCGGAAACGCTCGAAGCTCTTGCTGCCGGCGTAACTTTCATCTCCCTCCATGATTGCGGCCCATTGATGCGTGGACATAGCGCCGGTGCCAGAGTCGGTAAGCAGATCGATCAAAACGTCATCGGCCGGGAGCAGAAATAGATTGTAATGAGCAGCGCGCAGGAGCTTCTCGCGTTGTCGGCGGGTCGTCCAGCGAATCGGCTCAATGCTCTTGATGCGAAAAGGTTCAATGATAGTGCGAGGCATGCGACTCATTGAAACACGCCAAGAGGCGAGGACGCACAAAGAAAAGCTTACGGCACTTGCACCGAATCCTCTGCTTCTTCGTATGTAACCGCGGCTGTGCGATCTAGCTTGTCCCAGGAGAACGGCTCTCCCTTGATAGCGCGCTTAACAGTTTTGAACAGCACCAGTGAAAACAATTGGCGATAGGCAAAGCGTTGCAGCCAGACTTGAGTGAGCAACCAGGGGTCTTCTCGCGTGTCGGGCGTGCGACGCTCCAATGCAAAAGCAATGGCTGAAGTAAGGAAGTCGATAATCAAGAATGCGGCAAAGAAAATCACCAGCCGCTGGAAGCTCGCGGGATCGGTCGATCCCGGGTGAAAATGCCTCTGCAGGAAATACCAGAGCGCGCCAACCGTAAACATGATGTCAATAAATGGCGAAACCAGCGGCAACAAAATCTGGAATACCACGATGTTTGGCAATGCGACCCAGCCGAGCGCACCCTTGCGCGCGAAGACTCCGCGATGTTTGTAAACAGCCTGCAATATGCCGAACGACCAACGGAACCGTTGGCGCATAAGGCCATTCGCACTGGTAGGCGCTTCGGTATAAGCCAGGGCCTGATCTTCGTACTCCACGCGATAGCCCCGCCGCAGCAACGCCATCGTCAAATCGGCGTCTTCGGCAACCGTATCGGTGTGGTAGGCCCCAGCTTCGCGTACCGCGGATATGCGCCATGCACCGATCGCTCCGGGAACCACGCTTACCGCGCCAAGCACGTTCAAAGCGCGACGCTCGAAATTCTGACTGGTGATGTACTCGAGCGCTTGCCAGCGTGTCCACAGGTTCACCCGGTTGCCGACTTTCGCATTCCCCGCAACCGCGCCGACCTTCGGATTCAGAAAATGCGGCACCAAAAGTGATACCGCGTTTCTCGCGATCACGGTGTCAGCATCGATTCCAACAAAAATCTCCTCGTCGCGTATGTGTTGCAAGCCGAAATTCAGGGCCTCGGCTTTGCCTGAATTTGGCTTGGTCAGAACCAGCAGCCGGCCTGACGCCTCCTCTCGTGGGAAGCAGGTCTGCGCAACTTCCAGCGTCTTGTCTTTTGATCCGTCGTCAATCACGATCACACGGAGATTGCGACAGCTTGATCGCAACGCGGCACGGATGGTGCGCTCGATCACCTTTTCTTCGTTGTAGGCAGGAATCAACACCGCAACTCGCGGGCTGTAAGCGTCGGTTAGGTCGCGTTTATAACGGTGGCTCTTCAAGCGATCGATAATTGCGAAGGCGCCAATAAAAAGCAGCCGGCCGGTCATAAGCAAATCGCCAATAAAAAAGATGAAGGCGATCGTTCTAACGCCAGCGCCGTACATCCAGAAACCCACCCAGGTCAGCCATGCGGACCACAGCTCGTTGCGAGCAATCGGTGGCATCACTTCGGCACGGGTTTTATGCCAAAGATCGCTGACGGAGACGATCTGTATTCCTCTGGCGCGCGCGCCTTTAATGATCATGGGCAACGCACGCACCGTCTCGCGACGGTCTCCGCCTCCATCATGAAGCAGAATGATATTGCCGCAGCTCAGTCGCCCTGGCCCGCATGGCGGCAGATGCTGCAGCACAAAGCTGGAGATCTGCTCGGCAGAGCGGCCGCCACGCCAATCGTCGGGATCAATCTTGTCGCCGATGGTGAAATATCCGAGTCGTTCGGTAACTTCAAGTGGGCGGACTTCATCCTCGGTATCCGGCTCGGCGTCAATCGAATAGGGCGGGCGAAAAAGGTGAGTGCGAATTCCGAGCCGGCTGGCAAAGAAGCTCTCGGTCAGATTCACCTCCAACTCCACCATCGTGTCCGAGAGGTCGCTGATGTCGGGATGGGTGAAGGTGTGATTGCCGATCTCATGGCCTTCGTTGTAAATCCGCGAGGTGATCGAGGCGAAGCGGTCGGCCTGGTTTCCTATCAAGAAAAATGTCGCCGGTGCGTGCTCGCGCTTGAGAACGTCTAGAATTCTCGGGGTCCAATCCGGATCAGGGCCATCGTCAAAGGTGATTGCCACTTGGTTCGGACTGGAACCATATCGGCCCACACGGTAAGGCTCGGGTAATGAATCCATCGTCTCATCACTGATGAGGCCGGCAGAATTGTCCATCTCCATCTTGCGCTCGCCATTTTCAGGCGTCGCTTCAACATTGAGGATTTCTCCGCTGCCCTCCATATCGACGTCCTGTCCAGGCGGGACGATACTGAGCTTCGAGGGCGCAGCGGCGTCCATGGGGAAGTCCCAAATCTTCCACAAGGAACGGTCTTCGGAGCCCAGCCGCCATAAAGCAAATGTGCGCACTCCGAGTTGCCGCCCGGCGCGCATCTCGTTGAGAGCAGTCACGCCATCCAGAAACCATATGTCGTGCTGCAGATTGTGCTCGTCGAGATAAGTGACATGAGGGTTCATGCTGTCGGCGTCGAAATCAACGTCCGCCTCGGAGTCACGCGCCGCCAGCCACGCATCCTGGACGCTCTTGTTGATATCGTGCTCGTCGGAAGGCAGCTTTCCGCGTTTCGGCTTCTGCACCCAGTCATAACCGTAGTTCGCGAGGGCGCAAATAAGCTTGTCGATTGGAACCACTTTCTCTGCTTGCGCCAGATTGTTTGTGAACCAATCCTGTGCTGCGATGGGACCTGCAGTACCTCCTCCGCCGGCGTAGTGCTGGTCGTAATTCATGAGCACGACGCCATCGGCCGCTTTGCCCACGCCGCTGTAGTCGAAGTCTGAATTTCCAGACGGCGCGCTGACGTAAAGCTTCATGTCCTTGGAGTGCAAGTCGCTGGCGAGTTCGTTGAGCAGAGTAACAAAGGCGGGCTGCGCCCTTTTAGGGAAGTCTTCGAAGTCGACCATCAACCCGCGGTATCTATCGGTGGCAAGAAAGGTCGCGAGTTCTCCCCGAAATCTTGCGCGCGCATCAGCGTCGTTCAGGAATGCAGAAATGTCGATCCAGCTGACGCCGTCGAAGTTGTTTACCAGCGGAAAAACTTCTGTGCCGGTGTCCTCCGATTTGAGAAACGGCATTACTTTGTAGTCCACCGGGCGCACGACCCCGCCCTGTATGACGTCAAAAAAATGGTTGGTCTCAGAATCGACGCCCTGGAGGTGACCGTCAGGCGTCAGCACGTGCAGCCACTCGGGATAGAGCAGATCTATTTGTCGTGCATATTCACGCAGCGACGAAAAGCTGGCCGCATCCCAGGGAACATAAAATGCCGCGCGGATGCCTTCGTCGGTGTTCAGTTCGACCGTTGAGGGCGGCGCCTTAGTTCGGCGATGACTGCGGTGGGCGAGCAGGGTGCGCTTCTCCCGGGCTTTTTCTTTCTCAGTGTCCTTGAGCCCTTTGAAGGGTTCCTTGAGCGCGTGGTAAGGGTGCTTCTCAAAGGGAAGAAAAAGCTTGGGCAATGGCTCGCGTGTCGCGGTGTAGATGAACACAACGATGACCGTACTGACCAACGCGCCAGCGATGTCGAGCAGCGTTCGGAGACGTTTCCAGCGGCCCCTTTTGGGGTCATAGAAAACCGGTTGTGCCATGCTTTGGAGACCAAAAACATCCTAGCGGGAGGATGCAGGAGGGTCAAACCTGTCTGATTAGATGCGTGATGACCGGGGCAAGTAGATGAAGGCGTACTCGCCGAAACGCGATATATTCCCAAGGTGAGCGAACTAGTTCGCAGAAATCTGCGATTCTTCCTGCTTTTTTCAGCGGCTGCGCTGCTTTTGCGGCTGCTCTTCATTTATCGCTTTCCTGGAGTTGTAACCGACTCCCTTGTATATGGCGATATCGCCAAGAACTGGCTGCGGCACGGCATCTACGGCCTGAGCGGGCCGGACGAAATTTCTCCTACTTACATCCGCCTGCCGGGATATCCCGCGTTTCTGGCGTTCATCTTCGCGATATTTGGCGTGGAGCACTACCGGGCGGTTCTGTTCGTGCAAATGTTCGTCGATCTAGGGACCTGCTTTATCTGCGCCGACATCGCGTTGCGGGTTCTGGGACCCAAATATGCGAAGATCGCGTTCGCTCTCGCTTGCCTGTGCCCGTTTCTGGCTGAGTACTCGGCAGCAGCACTCACCGAGACGCTTGAAGTGTTCTTCACCGCACTGGGAGTCGATCTGGCGATAAAAGCTCTGCAACGCGAATCGCTACGATATTGGGCTGGATGCGGTGCCGCCTGTGCCGCAGCAATCTTGTTGCGGCCCGATGGCGCCATACTCTTGATCGCACTCGAGTTCTATGTGTTCGTGAGATTTCTGTTTCCGGGCTGGCTCGGATCACCCCATAAGATCCGCGAACCGAGCAGCGGTCCTGAGGGGCAGTTTTTCCCTTCGTTCACCACAAGCCCCGGTCCACAGAGGACCTTCCGCAATGTTTTGGCGGCAGCACTCGTTGCCATCATTGCGCTAGCGCCGCTTGTACCCTGGACAATTCGAAACTGGAATGTCTTTCATCGCTTCCAGCCTCTCGCGCCGCGGTACGCCAATGAAGAGGATGAGTTTGTCCCCATGGGCTTTAACCGTTGGGTAAAGACGTGGATCGTAGACTACGCCTCGGTAGAGGAGATTTACTGGGCTGTGCCTGGCAGTTCCATCGATCCCACGAAGCTTCCCTCTCGGGCGTTTGATACTCCCCCACAGCGGATTGAAATTTTGGCGTTGATCAACGATTACAACGAATCTCTCCACGTTACTCCGGAACTGGACAAGAGATTCGAAGTGCTGGCCGCGGCACGGATTCGCGCTCATCCGGTGCGATATTACTTCAGCCTTCCAATCCTGCGAATCATGGATATGTGGCTGCGTCCGCGCACGGAAATGCTGCCATGCGATAGCCGCTGGTGGGAGTTCAATGATGACCTTCAATGGTCAGCGCTGGCTGTCTCGTTAGGGATTGTCAATCTGTTTTACATGGCCTGTGCGGTGGTCGGCTGGATGTATTCACGCAAGTTCGCACTGGCCGGACTGCTGCTTTTATTTGTTGTACTGCGTTCGGGTTTTCTGGGAACACTCGAAAACCCTGAGCCTCGATACACACTGGAGATGTATCCGATCGTGATCGTCTTCGCGGCCTACGCACTTGCCGGTAAAGGCCGTGCGGGTTTGGCTCCGGCTAAGCTCGCTAAGAGCCATTTCCGAGAGCGGCCGAGCTAAGCGCTGAAGTCACACTGTACACTGTACTAGGACGAAACTCCCGCTGCAGTTCAGCTTAGCGGGGAATCGCTCATCCGGAAGCGCGTGCGCACGTGCTCGGAGAGCAATTCAATTGCATGGCGGTTTGCGATTGGATCTGTACGCGCAAGGTAGCGCATGGCTTCGACTAAAACGCGCTGCCCATCCACATATCGCGGATCGGACGTGCGCTCGCGTGGTCTCTTCCGGTTGATGTCTGGGGGAACTGGGATGGTGAAGACTTTGGCCATGTCACTCCGCTTCTTGTCTGGAGATAATCTCGATGGTCATTGGATGGCGTCTTCGAGTATAACGCCGCATCTTGCAATGCGCAGCCGGAAAGTTGAGCGAAACGAGAGATCTAAGCTGCTGATTGTCAGTGAGTTACGACTTTTGCCTTGCCCGATGTTTTCAACTTGAATACTTTCTCAGGAATTTTCTGGTTGAGTTGAATGTTGGAGTATTTGGCCAGCCTGTAATCGCCACTGAGTTCAACTAGCTTTTGTTGCACCGACACCCCCATTTTGGGATCAATCCACAGCACAATTTGTGGGAAGTGTTGCTTTATCTTCTCCGATTTCGGAACAAGGTCGAGTTTCGCGGCATCAGGCCCATCGATTTTCTCTTCGCCGTCATAGCTCACATCGAACGATTTACGCATGTCCTCGCCGCTGCTGCCGAACCCGAGCACCAGAAAAGCTTCGAACTCCTCCCGGTGCGTGCCGGCATCGTACTCATCTACGGTTCCCGTCCTCGACTTATAGATTTGGATCTTTCCTCCGGAAAATATCACTTGTTGTGCATCTGGCGGGTCGATGACTGCGCTCATCTCAATTTCATTGCCGACGCGACGGAAGTAGATCTTACCGGTCTGCGTGCCGGATACTTCATTGACGACGCGGTTGTAGGTGGTCCAGGTGAAATTAGCTTCTGCAGTGCGAAACTTGGAGGCAGTTTCGTCCATTTTCGCCAGGATGTTTTCCAGGCCATCGCCGGGCGAGGCGGCTGCAGAGCCAATCGCGAGCACGGGCAGCATTAGCCATCGCGCGAAGCTCCACTTTGAAACCGAGACCCTTTTCATTGTCCCGCTGTTCCTCTTACTCTCGCTGCACCCAGACTTTATATGCGACTACGCGGCCTCCGCCGTCGGTAACAGTTTCATAGCGCGAGATGCTCACGCTGCCCGAAATCGGCTCGATAACGCGAAGCAATGCTGCTCGAACCGCGGAATCGTCGCCCGCAGGAACTGCGCGGGATTCCACCTGATAAATGAATTCGCCCTTGCCGTCCGGATATACGACGACGCCCGTCGAATGCGGGTTGCGTTCTACGGGACGGTCGTTGAAGTTGATGAGGCGCGGCGAGAGAAACACGAAGATCAGAATGAGCGTGACCATGATGTCGTACTGCACAGTGCCCCGCTCATAGGACCAAAAGATAAAGCTCTTGATCGTGCGCCACACCGAACTGACCGGACCAGGTGGTGCCTCTGTTTCCGCGGCTCTCAATCCTGTAGGCAAATTTATCTTCAGGTCCTTTTGTGATCTCAGTTGGTCAGCGATCAGCGGCAGGTGATCACCCACTGCATTCCACAGTGTAGATCGTTTTCGCCGTTCAGGAGTTGCTATTCAAGCGGCTTCCGGGGCAGGATCCGATCCGTTCCCATGTATGACCGGAGCGCCTTCGGGACCACTACGCTGCCATCCGGCTGCTGATAGTTTTCCAAAATCGCCAGCCAGGTCCGCCCAATCGCCAGCCCACTGCCATTCAATGTGTGCACGAATTCAGACTTGCCCTTACCTTCCGGACGAAAACGAATGTTTGCCCGCCGTGCCTGGAACGCTTCAAAGTTCGAGCAGGACGAGATTTCACGATAAAGTCTCTGTCCGGGAAGCCAGACTTCAAGATCGTACGTTTTAGCCGAAGAAAAACTCATGTCCGCGGTGCTCAGAAGCATTACGCGATAGTGAAGCTCCAATTTCTGTAGAATTTCTTCAGCGTCACGCGTGAGCTTTTCCAGATCATCATAGGAATGCTCAGGTCGCGCAAACTTCACCAGCTCCACCTTTTGAAACTGATGCTGGCGGATAATCCCGCGCACGTCTTTCCCGTAAGATCCGGCTTCGCTACGAAAACAAGGGGTGTAAGCCGTTAGCGAAATCGGCAGCCGAACCCCGTCGAGCACCTCATCACGGTACAAGTTGGTCACCGGGACCTCAGCGGTCGGAACCAGCCACAGGTCTTTGTCTCCGTGCGGCACTCGAAACAGGTCAGAAGCGAATTTCGGCAGTTGCCCGGTGCCATACATGGATTCCGAATTCACCATAAATGGCGGCAGAACTTCGGTGTAGCCATGTTCACGGGTGTGCACATCGAGCATGAAATTCGCCAGCGCGCGTTCCAAACGGGCGCCTGCATCCCAATACACCGCGAATCTGGCACCGGAGAGCTTCGCAGCCCGCTCCAGATCGAGAATCCCCAGTTGTTCTCCAAGCTCCCAGTGCGGCTTGGGCGCGAAATCGAATTTGGGAGGCGCGCCCCACTGCCTTACCTCAACATTGTCATCAGCCGATTTCCCGACCGGCACTGACGCATGCGGCATATTAGGAATGCCGGTCAGCAATTCGGTCATACGCGCGTCGTACTCTTCGGCGGCCTTTTCCAGTTCCTGAATTTGGGCCCGCATTTCCTTGGTTTCTGAGACTAACTGGGTCGGGTCCTGTCCAGCTTTTTTCAGCTCCGGAATTTTTGCCGAAAGCCGGTTGCGCTCCGCTTTGAGCGTCTCCGCGGATTTGATTGCCTGCCTTCTCTGTGCCTCCACATTGGGAAAATCCTTGAGCACAGTTTTGGGATCAATGCCGCGATTCCGCAGCATTTCTTCAATTCCCGGCAGGTTATTGCGGACAAAGGAAAGATCAAGCATGGGAAAGAATACTGTAACGGAACCGGCGCAGAGTTTGCACGTTGCAAGCAATGGAGAAAATGGAGAATCGTAGCCCCGTGCAGTACAATCTGGTTCATGATTCCGCAAGACCTTCTCGACATCCTGGTCTGTCCCGTCTGCAAGAAACCGCTTACGGTTAAGGAAAACGGCGGAAGCCTCAAGTGCAGCGAATGTCGACGCGTCTACCCGGTGCGCGACGACATTCCGATCCTACTGGTGGATGAGGCGACCATCGACGCCGCATGAGCCATTTGGACTAAGGCCCCAAGGCCGTCTGACGGTTGGAATCGCGAGGCAGAATTCGTACGTCGGAACCGCCGTAATCGTCTCAAAAACGAACGGAATCAGGGCCAATCTGACACTTTGTGTCAACCGTGAGACGCATCCGTTCTCATCCTTCCGCACCGTCTTGCCGATAAGACTAGGCAACTCTGCGTACATTCAAGGGTTTAAGAGACTATGGGCTTCTCCAGCCGGATTTACAGGAACGCTGTTGGTTCGGCAGACGAATTGCATGCAACAAAACCAGGTGCAGCTGAGTCTAATGGGTAGAAGCAGTCAGGGTCGGAGGTGGAAAATGCGAGAACGATTTTCAGTCACCGAACTAGCGGCTCTGCGAAACGACCTGCTGCAAGGTGGTTTAGCCGATTCGCGTGAGGCTGCCGAACTGGTGCAAATTTTCCTGATGGGCCGGGGCTACGGGGTGTCGCCTCAGGCTGCCCGCGACGCGGTGAGCCGTGTGGAAATGTCAGGGTGTGCGCTGCCAGTATTGGAGAAAGAACTGGAAGGCCTAGCCCTCGTCCAATAATGGGTGAGGCGGACTTCAAACAGTTTTAAGAGATCCGCGGGGACCAAGACGTAACCAGTCGCTCCCCACAGATGAGTGACAAGGAAGCAGCCGGGCCAACCAGCCCGGCGTTCTTGTTTTTGGGCAGTTGTCAGGGATCAGTGGATAATGATCAGAAGGAGGAGGTCTCTGACTACTTGTCGTTACTCATTAGGCACTGCTCACTCGTACCGCAAACTCTCAACCGGGTCCAGCTTTGCGGCTCGTGCCGCGGGAACGGTACCAAACAAAATTCCCACCAGCGACGAAACCACGATTGCCACAATCGCCGATAATCCGGAGACAGGAACGCGGTACTCGGTTAAAAACCGGATGGAATAAGGCAAAGCCAGGCCGATAACAACACCCAGCAATCCGCCGCCGACAGAAATTACCACCGCCTCCGAAAGGAATTGAAAGCGAATCTCGCGGTTGGTAGCGCCCAGCGCTTTTCGGATACCGATCTCCCGGATGCGTGAGCTCACCGTCGCCAGCATGATGTTCATGATTCCGATTCCGCTGACCAGCAACACCACTGCTGCCACGGCAAGCAGCACCATGGTCAACGCATTTGCGGTTTTGTCGGCGAGGGCTACCAACTGCGTGAGGTTGGTGACGCTATACACAGATTCCGCGCGATGCCGCGACTGACTCACTTTTCGAATTTGCTCCGTTACCGGCCCTATCCTCGAAGGGTCGGCACCGGAGAAGTAAATCAGCTTCACGCTCGATGTCTCGGTGAAATAGCGCGCAACGCTGAACGGA
>Ga0102924_1000254_pt1 | contig 67136 bp, 62 predicted proteins | sample PaiPotPPM11metaG_FD_80116 | JGI IMG/M metagenome (GOLD analysis project Ga0102924, IMG submission 80116) | Iron sulfur acid spring bacterial and archeal communities from Banff, Canada, to study Microbial Dark Matter (Phase II) - Paint Pots PPM... ... | reverse complement strand
TCGCCCTGGATGGAGGCCTGGGCCTTGAGCTTGGACTCCTTGATCATGGCGACGATTTTCTTGGCGGCGTCGGAGTTGACGCCTTGCTTCAGCTTGATCTTCTGGCGGACGGAGGAGTTGGCGGCGGGCTCGAGTTTTTCGTACTCGAGATGCTTGAGGGAGATGCCGCGCTTGACCATGCGCTGGGAGAGAATCTCGGTGACGGACTTCAGGGAGTATTCGTTCGCGCTGGCCAGTTGAATGGTCTCTTCGCCTTCGAGCTGGATCGTCGACTTGGTGTCCTTGAGGTCGAAGCGGGTGTGGACTTCCTTTGAGGCCTGATCGATCGCGTTCTTTACTTCCTGCAGGTCAACTTTGCTGACTACGTCGAAACTATTGTCGGATGCCATGAAGTACAGGGTACTAGGTACTAGGTACGAGGTACAAGGTTGAAGAGGGTGTGGAAGTTAGCGGTGGTTTGGGCGGCGAGGGCTTCGGGGGTGAGGTTGCGGAGTTCGGCGAGGGCGGCAGCGGTGACGGCGGTGAGTGCGGGCTCGTTGCGCTGGCCGCGGTGGGGGATGGGAGCCAGGAAGGGCGCGTCGGTTTCGACCAGGATCCGGTCGTCGGGAGCAAAGATCGCGGCTTCGCGGATGGTCTTGGCGGCGGGGTAGGTGAGGTTACCCGCGAAGGAGAGGTAAAAGCCGAGCGAGAGCGAGCGGCGGGCGTGGTCGACGGTGCCGGAGAAGCAGTGCATGACGCCGGGGAGGCCGTGGGGTTGCCAGTGTTCGGCGAGCAGGCGCAGAAGGTCTTCCCAGGCGTCGGCGGGATTCTCCGGCGGATTGAACTTTGCCTTGGCCTGCGGGGTGGCGAGTTCAGAGGTGCGGCAATGGATGAGAATGGGCTTGCGCGCGGCGGCGGCGATACGGAGTTGCGCGACGAAGGCCGCTTGCTGCGTGGGGATGTCGGGGTTGTCGACGTGGTAATAGTCGAGGCCGATCTCGCCGATGGCGATGCAGCGGGGGTTGGCGGCGAGTTTGGAGAGTTGGGCGAGGGCTTCGGGGGTAGCGTTCGCAGCTTCCTGGGGATGAATGCCGGCGCTGGCGTAGATGTGCGGGAGGTCGGGGCCGGTGGTGGCCTCGGCGATCTCGAGTGCGCGGTGCATCTCGTGGGGGCCGTCGCCGATGCCGATGGCGAGAATGGTGCGGACGTCCGCGGCGTAGGAGCGGGCGAGGACGCCAGGGAGCTCGTCGGCGGAATACATGTCGAGGTGGGCGTGGGAGTCGATCAACATAGGTGCCAGGTGCTAGGTACAAGGTACTAGGTTCGAGGATTGGGGAACAGCAAGCGGTGAGGGGATTGGTTTAGCATTGCGGCATGAAAAATATGAGCCGTCGTGATGTTTGTGTTGCTCTGCCTGCGCTTGCGGTAGCGGGAGCGGGCGTGGCTGATGCCCTTGAAGCGCAGACGCATACTTCGGAGTTTCCGGCTCCGCAGACGGCGCCTCCGCCGAGTAGTGCGGCCAAGGCGGTGTCCCCAACGACTGGTGGCGGGACGCTGGGGCCGGCGCGTGCGATCCAGTTCGACCAGGTTCCGGCAGCGGCGACGGCGAACGGTGGCGATCGTCGCGTCATGCTGCATGGACGGCTGGAGACCGGCGAGATGGTGGAGTTGCACCAGTCGATGCAGACGCCGGGGACGCCGGCGCCTCCGCTGCACGTCATCCAGCATTCGGAGATGATCCTGGTGCGAGAGGGGACGCTGCGGTTTGATCACGAGGTGGATGGAAAGGTGGTAACGGAGACGGTTGGGCCGGGCGGGATGTTGTATGTCGCGTTTGGGACGAGACACGCGGTGAGCAACGCGGGCTCAACGCCGGCGCGGTACTTTGTTGTGGCGATCGGTGGGGATGCGAAGTGAGGGAACAGGGAATAGGGAACAGGAAAGAAGAGGGTGTGCGGATGGAGATGGATCGGCGGGATTTACTCATTGGGCTTGCGGCACTGGCGGCAGCGACGGCGGCACAGGGGCAGGGCGGGCAGAAGCTACCGGAGACGATGGCGGTTCCGGCGCCTCCCGGGTCGCCGGGCGATCCGGTGCTGGCTACGCCGCGCACGTGGAGCTTTGACGACCTGCCGGTCGTGAAGACGGCGAATGGAGAGACGCGCGCGGTGAGCCGCGGCGTGCTGCCGACGGGCGAGGCGGTGGAGCTGCATGAGACGAGGCTGCTACCCGGGCACATGCCGCATCCGCCGCACAAGCATGTGCATTCGGAGTTCATCCTGGTGCGCGAAGGGACGATGGAGTTCGAAAACGACGGCAAGGTGGAGCGAGCCGTGGGGCCGGGCGGAGTGATCTTTTGCGCATCGAACATCCTGCATGGAATGAAGAATGTTGGCGAGACGACCGCGAATTATTTTGTGATCGCGATTGGACGGGAGACGTAAGAAACAGTAGTCAGTGGTCAGTTGTCGGTAAAAACAGGGGCAGAAACGAACGCCCCGGTTCTTCGCTGCGCCTAGAGTGGCAAGCGGGAGCAAATACAGAGATTCTGACCTGTGGTCAGAATGACGGCGAGTGGGGAGCGGGTTGGCTACTTCTTGTGTTTGGCTTCGGACATTTTGTAGAGTTCGCTGCCGGCGAGGAGGAAGCCGCCGACGCCGTAGTTGTAGCTTGCGGAGGGCTTGAAGGTGGAGGGCTGCGCGCCGGTTTGCTGGATGTCGCCGAGACGGCCGTCGGCGTAGATGTGCTTCAGCATGCCGGCCCAGGCCTTGTCGATGACGGGCATGTAGGTCTTGCGGTCGAGGACACCGTTGTTGACGCCCCAGGCGAGACCGAAGGTCATCAGCGCGGAGCCGGAGATTTCGGGCTGATCGTAGGCGGCGGGATCGAGCATGCCGGAGCGCCAGAGGCCGTCGGGGCCCTGCAGTTTGGCGACGGCGGCGGCCATTTCTTTTAGCTGAGTTTCATACTTCGCGCGGGCGGGATCGTCCTTGGGCAGGTACTCGAGCGTGCGGGCGAGGCCGCCCATCACCCAGCCTTCGCCGCGGGACCAGAACATCTTCTGGCCGTTCTTCTCCTTCTTGTTGATGAAGGTGGCGTCGCGCGAGTAGAGGTGCGCCTGCGGATCGTAGAGAAGCGTGGAGGTCTTGGCGAACTCCTCATCGAGGTAGCTGATGTACTTCATGTCGCCGGTGGCGGCGTACATGCGGGCCCAGACGGGCGGGGACATGAAGAGGGCGTCGCACCACCACCACTCGATGCGCTGACCGGTGCCGAGTTCGACGCGCGGCTTGGCGAGGACTGCATCGAGCGCGGTCTTGATGGGCGCGATCTGCTCGGGCTTCTTGTCGGTGAGGTAGAGCTCGAGGTACATCTGCGCGATGCTCTGGTCGTCGCCGCCGGGGACGGCGGCGCGGAGGCCCCAGTTGTAGGCCTGGCCGATCTTCTCCATGGCGTCGCGATACTTTTCGCCGGGGAGTGTGGTCGCGGCGGCGGAGTAGCCGGCGTAGAGGACGGACCAGGTCCAGATGCGGCCGTCGAGCTGGCGGGCGCGATCGATGGCGGTGAAGTATTGCTGCGACTGAGCGAGCTGCCAGTCCGCGACTTTGCGCATAGCCGTGCCGACGGCGGCCTTCGTGATGGTGGGCGAGAGGTCTTTGGCCAGCGGGCCTGGGTCTTCCGGATCGGAGCCGAACTCGCGGGAGTTGTCCTTGGCGATGCCGGCGAGACGCATGGCTTCGGTGTTGGGCGGGGCGACCGGAGTATCGGTGAGTTCCTTGGGAGAGACTGCCGGCGCGGCTGGTGTTTGTGCCGAGGCATTCTGCGCGACCGATCCAAACATACAAACGCCCGCCGCGATGGCGAGCACTCCAAACTTCTGCCGGACTGACATGCACCTACCTCGAATGGGTTGGGGGATGAAAAGAAATGCCGGATACACGGGATAATCCATGCATCCGGCAGAAGGATGATAACTGAACGAGCCGGCCGACGTTAAGCCGCCTAGAAGTTCAGCCGTCCGGAGAACTGGAAGTCGCGGCTGCCGGTGTTGCTGGTGGCCGCGGTTACAGTTCCGAACGAGGAGCTGTTGATGCCGGTGCCGATGCCGCTGAATGTAACTTTGTTGGTTACGTTCTGGCAGTCAACGCCGAAGATGAATTTGACGCGCTCGGGTGTGATGTTGAAGCTGCGGCGAACGCTCATGTTGAGATTGTAGACGCTGGGAGCGCGGAGGCCGAAGGCACCGGTGCGCGGGGCGTCGCCGATCTTGAACTGGCCGGGGTTGCAGAACGGCGAGGATCCGTCGGTGCCGCAGGCAGCACCGGTGGAGTCGACTCCGGAGGTCCCGACGTAGCTGGTGCTGGGGATGTATCCGTTGATGTAGCGAATGGTGCCGAGCGTTTTGGCGGTGGTGCCGGCGCCCCAGCTTCCGTTCTGACGAACGGACTGGCCGGTGAAGTTGGGATTGAGGTCCGGCATGCAGGTTCCCGCGGTTGGCTGGAAGGAAGTGGAGCAGGCGGACGAGGTAATGGCAAGCGGCGTGCCAGAGGAGTAGGTAAAGATGCCCGAGAGTTGCCAGCCTCCTGCGAGTGTGCGCGTGAGCATGCGGTCTCCGCCGATTTTGCCCTTGCCGAACGGGAGGTCGTAGACGCCGTATGCGGTGAGGTTTTGCGGAACGCTGTTGAGGCTGGTGGAGCGATCGATGCGGTTGGGCCTCCACGACTGACCGCTGAGCAGAACGCTGCCGGGGATCGCCCAGCCACTGCGCTGCGTGCCTGCGTCATCGATGTTGTGGGAGTAGGTGTAATTCATGTTGAGCGTCAGGCCGTGCGATGTGCGCTTGGTGACTGAGAGTTGGAAGGAGTGGTAGACAGCGTTTGCGGACTGGCTGCCCCAGGTGTCGGTCGTGCCGGAGTATTGCGGCATCCAGGTAAGCGCGCGGTAGATGGTTGCCTGACCGGCGCCGGCTGAGGTGGCGGCTGCAGCTCCGAAGCCGGCGTAAGGAAGGCTGATGGCGGGAAGACCGGCGGCAGCGGCTTTGGCGTTCGCCGTTACAAGATTGGCTGGAGTTGCGGGCAGAGTCAGCGTAGTGCCCAACGCGTAATAGATCGGGTTGATCTGCCCGGACTGGAGTCCGCGCATGTTGGCGGCGCCGGCGATGAAGTGACTTTCGGAGCCGGCGTAGTTGACGCTGACGGAGATGTCCTGGGTGACCTGACGTTCCATGCCGAAGTTCCAGAACTGGAACTCAGGCGCGCGGCCCGAGAGGTACGGATCGGCGTAGCCCGGGGCTCCGCCAGCGGTCACGAAGGCGCCTGTGTTGGAGACCGTGTTGCCAGTGTTGAGGGCGAGGCTGGCAGCACTGGGTGCGGACGGTGAGGGGATAACGTGGCCGGGGCCACCGAAGGTTGCGTTGTTGAGAACCGGTTTGTAGTTGCTGTTGTTCAGGTAGAAGACGGGTCCGGCGCCCGGGCCGGCGGAGTTGTTTGCGGGGAAGTTGTCGGTGACGTTGAAGCCAAGTTGCGAAGGGCCAGTTGCGGCTCCGCCTGCTCCTCCGGTGCCTCCGCCGTGCGAGTAGACGGTGGAGAATGCGCCGCGGAAGACGGTCTTGTCGTCAACCTGGTAGGCGAATCCGACGCGCGGTCCCCAGTTCTTCATGTAGTTCGAGGCGGGGGAAGCGCAACCGCAACTGGCGGCGCTGCCACCCCAATTGCCGGCGAACTGCAGCGCGCCAGGGGTTTGCGTCAGAGGATTGGTAAGGGTGGGATTGAGGAACGAGTAGCGGGCGAGGGCTTCCTGGTAGGTGGGGATGTAGTCCCAGCGAAGGCCGAGGTTGAGGGTGAGCTTCGGGGTAACTTTGAAGTTGTCCTCAAAGTACGGCGCGATGGTGCGATAGCGTCCGCCGAGCACGGAGAACGGCTGGACGGTGAGAGCGGTGGCATTGACGGCACCCAGGAGGTACGAGGCGTAGGAGTAGCCGGTGCCGCTGGCGAAGGAACTACCGCTCTCCTGGGCGGTGTCGTTTGGGCTGTAGTTGAAGGTGACGGTGGAGGTGGGGCCGTCGTACGAGGATTGCTGGTCTTCCAGCCACTGGAATTGAATGCCGAAGGTCATGGCGTGTTTGCCTTTGACCCAGAGCAGATTGTCCACTGCGGTGTAGGTTTGCGTGACGGTGGTGTTGGATTGGCCGACGCTGCCACCTCCCCACTGGTTGGGTGCGTTGCTGCCGGCGAAGGCACTGGTGGGGAATTCAGTGAGCGCCTGTCCGCTGGCCGGCGCTCCGGGGAAGTTGATGCCCATCGTGGTTGCTTCGTATTGGGTGAGTCCCTGGGTGACATTCACGGCCGGAGGTCCGCCGAAGTTGCTGAAGCCGTATTTGAACTGGTTTACGAGGGTTGGTGTGAAGGTATAGGTGTCCGAGAAGTCCGCCCAGTGACCGGCGACGGTGGTGTAGGTCGAACCGAGGTAAGGGATGGGGAAATCGGCGCTGGGGACGCTGCTGAGCGCATTCGACGTCCAGGGATAGGCTTTGCGGTTTCCGCCGGTTACGACGGCGGCGATGGTCTGTTTGGGCGAGACAGTGTAGTCGATGCGGACGGAGTAGAGCCAGTTGTCGTAGCCGGTGGGATTGCCGCCGATGTAGTTGTTCTGGATCAGATTGTCGTTGGTGGCCGCGGGAAGGAACGACTGCATCGTCTTGGCGATGGGAGAGATCTCGCTGGAAGGGATGACGTTGTTGGTCAAGACGCCGTTGAGCATTCCCTGGAACGGGGAACGGGTGCAGACGGCTCCGGCGCAGGCCGCTGTGGTTGGGTCGTAGATGTTATAGGGGATCTGGGTGAAGATGCCTTGCCGCATCAGAGAGGTGGGAACTGTCACGGTTGAGTATGCGGGAGCGCTGCGGGTGTGTACGCGGTCGTACGCGCCGAAGAAGAACAGCTTGTCGTGGCCGTCATAGACGTGGGGAATAACGATGGGGCCACCGCCGCTGGCCGTGAATTCGTTCTGATGGTCGACGGGCTTTCCGGCCGGGACCTGGGTGATGACTCCGTTGACTATCGACGGAACGGTCGCGGCTGGCGCGCTGAATCCCCAGGTATCGAAGATGGTGTTGCGAACGAAGTCGGCCACTGAGCCGTGGTATTGATTGCCACCGGATTTGAGGGTGTAGTTCACCGAGCCGGCACCCTGGTATTCAACGGAGGCGCCGCTGGTGGTGGCGCCGAGTTGGCCGATGCCTTCGGCGGGGACGAGGTTGAAGATGGGGCGATTGTCACCGATTTGGCTGATCGTGGTCAGCGGGATGCCGTCGAGATAGACCTCCTGCACGCGATTGGCTGTGCCGGAGAACAAGGACGAACGCGAACCGGCTTGTGCGCCGGGAAGCAGGTTGGAGAAGCTGGTGATGTCGCGCTGCTGGTTGCCCGAGACCATGAGCGGCAGGTTGAGGAACTCGGTGCTGGAGAGCGTGCCGCCGAGGGTTGCATCGGCGGTATCGAGTTGGGGCGGGGCCTGGGTGACGGTGACGGTCTCCGTGTCGTTGCCGATCTTGAGGGCGATGTTCAGGCCGAAGCTCTGCCCCTGGTTGATCACGATGTTCTGTTGCTGAAACTGCTGGAAGCCTGAGGCGGTGGCCTTGACGGTGTAGGTGCCGACGTTGAGCGGGCTGATCTCGTAGACGCCGGCCGAGGATGAGGTGCGCGTGACGTCGACGCCGGTCTCCTCGTTGTGAGCCGTCACGGTCGCATTGGGCACGACGGCGCCGGTCGAATCCTGTACGGTGCCGGTGATCGCGCCCTGGCCGCCGGTTTGGGCGGCGATGGGTGCGGTGGTGAAGCAGGCGAGGAGAGTGAGTACGGCGAGACCCGAGAAGCTGGTTTTGAGAAAAGTGTTCCACGCGCAGCCCGCGATGGGGCGGCATCCTATCTGGCCCATATCTATCATGGCAAGTCTCCACACAGTAGCCCTGAGTCATCTTGCGTGGTCTTGCCATGTCCACTTTGCCCGGTCTGTGTCAGCAATGAAATGTATGTGAATTGAACAACAATTGTCAATAGGGATATTGTTTCTGCTCTGTCAACATAAGTTTCAGCTGTGCTTCAAAAGGGGTGTGACGGAGGGTGCGGTGGAAGGCGGATGGGGATACTGACGCTTATGCGCGGCAAACCGAATCCGGCACGAGCTATGAGTTTGAAGTATGAGCAGTCAGCAGTCAGCGATCAGCCATCGGCAGATGCGGGGTGAGGCTCGTAAGATTACTCTTCGCGGAGGACTTCGAGCGGCTTCTGGCCGAGGATGCGGTGGCTCGCGACCCAGCCTGTGATGACGGTGAGCGCACCGACGATCAAAAGCGCTGCGAGATTGAGAGGCAGCTCGGACTTGAAGGTGAGGTTGAGCGGGGTGAAGCGCTCGAGAGCCCAGGCGATGAAGTTGGCGAAGCCGATGCCGACTGCTCCGGCGACCAGGCCGAGGACGGCGAACTCGATGGAGAAGATGGTGGCGATCCGGCCGCGCGTCGCGCCGAGCGTCTTGAGCACGACGACCTCGCGTATGCGGCGGTACTTGGTGCCGGCGATGGAGGAGGCGAGGATGACGATGCCGGCGAAGATGGAGAACGCAGCGAGGAACTGGACGACGTAGATGATCTGGATGACGACGGAGCGAACGCTCTCGACGACCTGGGCGACGTTGATGATGGTGACGGTGGGGTAGGAGTGGTTGAGCGCGCGCTCGAATTGGGCGACCTGGTTGGGGACGACATGGACGCCGCCGTACCAGATGACCGGGAGGCCTTTCAGTGCGGCGTGGTTGAGGGTATATTCGGCGCGCGCGTAGGCGTGCTGTCCGTTGGAGCGCGTAATGGCTGCGACGGTCGCGGCGATGGGCTTGTCCTGCGCAACGAAGGTGATGACAGAGCCGACGTGCAGGTTGAGTCGGGTCGCCATGCCTTGCGCTACGGCGACTTCGGTCTTCGTCTCATCGGGTTGCCACCAGGCGCCGTCTACGAGGCGCGTGCCCTCGGGTAGGGTGTCGTTCCATGTGAGATTGACGGAGCGAAGCGCACGGCGAGGGAAGTTCTTGAGTTTGAGGTCCGCGGCGGCAACGCCATCGACGGAGTCGACGCGCGCGCTGGCGATGGGAAGGAGTTCGGGCTCGGCGGAGACGGAGGGCTGCGCGTGGAGCAACGTTTTGACGCCTGAAATTTCGGAGTCGGCAATGTCGATGAGGAAGACGTTGGGGATGTTGGGGGCCGCGGAGATGTTCATCTCTTTGACCGCGTCTTTCTGCACGAGGTAGACGGTCATGATCTGCATGACGCCGAGACCCAGCGCGGCCAGAAGCGCAGCGGAGGGATTGCCGGGACGATAGAGATTCGCGAGACCGTGGCGCAGTGAGGAAGGAAGATGCAGCCGGGTGCGATTGAGGAAGAACTTGAGCACGGCGAGCAGCGCGGCCGATGCGCCGAGCAGGACCAGCAGGACGAGGACGAGTCCGATGGAGAACCACTTGCCGACCTGGAAGGAGTCGGAGAGCGTCATGGCAACGGCGGCGAGACCGACGAGGATCAGGACCGTCGCGAGGATCTGCGCGATGTTGTTGGAGATTTTCTTGATGGCGGCGTGGAGGAAGGGATCGTCGGAGTCTTCGACCGCGCGGCGAAGGATGAGGATGGGGCGGACGCCGCGAATGTCGAGCAGCGGCGGGAGCGTGAAGAGGAGGGTGATCAGGACTCCGGCGCCGAGGCCGGTGAAGACCGCACCCAACTGGAAGTGGAACTCGGGCGGAACGTTGATGAGCTTGGCGAGGAAGAACGGGAAGGCGAGTTGCACGGCCATGCCGCCGGCGACGCCGATGAGACCGCCGAGGAGTCCGAGGAAGAGGGTCTGCAGCAGGTAGATCTTGATGACCTGCGAACTGCGCGCCCCGAGCGATTTCATGATGGCGATGGTGTCGAGGCGCTGCTGCAGGTGGGCGCGCATGGCCATGGCGACGCCGACTGCGCCGAGCACCAGGGCTACGAGGCTCATGAGAGAGAGCAGGCTGGTGGCGCCGTCGAGGCCATTGGTGATAGCGGGACTGCTCTCGCGGTAGTCGGTGACCTGGGCTTCGGGCAGGGCTGCGACGAGTTGCGCCTTGAGGCTCGCGACGGCGCTGTCGGAGACGGGCTGGCCCGAGGCGGGCGGTGGAAGCTTGAAGAGAACGCGCTCGTTGGCGCGGTTGCCGGGGGCGAGCAGGCCGGTGGACAGCAGGGCGTCGCGGGACAGGAAGACGCGCGGTCCGACGGTGAAGCTGCCGGAGAGGCGGTCGGGTTCGTTGACGACGGTGGCTGCGATGCGGAAGGTCTGGTTGCCGAGCTTGAGCGGGTCGCCGACCTTGAGGTTGAGGCGGAGGAGGAGGTCATCGCCGACGGCTACGGTAGTGGGCGTGAGCGCGGCGGGAAGGGTGAGGGCGGGGGCGAGATCGACGCTGCCGTAGAAGGGATAGAGCGTGGGGTCGACGGCCTTGATGGAGACGAGCAGCGGGTCGGGCGAGGAAGGCGAGGATGCCATCGAGATCATCTCGACGACGGTGGTGGTCTGCACTCCAGTTGCGCGGATGGCGTCGACGCTGCGCTGTTCGTCGGGACTGAGCTGCTGGAAGGTGCGCGCTGAGAGGTCGCCGGCCATGATGGAGCGGGCGCGCAGGAGCAGGGTGCTGCGGAAGGATGCGGAGAAGCCGCGAACGCCGGTGAGGGCCGCGACTCCAATTGCAACTGAAAGCAGCACAAATACGAACTTGCCGCGGGAGGCGCGCATTTCGCGGGAGGCGATCTTGGCGGCGGAGGTCCAACTGAGGGCGCTTGCCATGGCTAGACACCCATCGCGACGGGGGTAGGCGACTGGGTCTTCCGGTCGGCGTTGATCTCATCAGCAATGATGAGGCCGTCGCGGAGGACGATGCGGCGGTTGGCGTAGGCGGCGAGCACGGCGTCGTGCGTGACCAGGACCAGCGTGGTGCCTTCGCTGCGGTTGAGGTCGAGCAGGAGTTCGAGCACGTGCGCGCCGTTGGTTGTGTCGAGGTTGCCAGTGGGCTCGTCGGCGAGCACGATGGGCGGGCGCAGGACGAAGGCGCGGGCGAGCGCGACGCGCTGCTGCTCGCCGCCGGAAAGCTGCACCGGGTAATGATGCATGCGGTCGCCGAGGCCGACGCTGGTGAGCAGTTGGCGGGCGCGGGGAAGGCCGTCGCCGGTCGCGTTGAGTTCGTGGGGCAGCAGGACGTTTTCGAGCGCGGTGAGCGTTGGAATCAGCTGGTAGGACTGGAAGACGAAGCCGACCGTCTTACCGCGAACCTGCGCGAGGCGATCCTCCGGAAGGTAGCTGATGGCGGTGCCGTTCAGCAACACGTCGCCGGAGGTGGGCGTATCCAGGCCCGCGAGCAGCCCGAGCAGCGTCGACTTGCCGCTGCCGGAGGCGCCCATGATGGCGACAAACTCGCCGCGTGGAACGCTGAATTCGAGCCCCTTCAGGATGTCGACCGTCCGCGGACCGTTGCGAATCGATTTGCGCAGAGCTTTCACGACAATCATCGGCTGGTTACTGCCTGGCTGGTCACTCACGAGTAGGGGTCTCCCTTTGCCGCGGCCAACCTGACCCGCGTGCAGTCACATCTTTGATACGTTGGATGAATGCGGAAAGTTCCTGGTCTCTTGATTCTAGCGGGTGCGGTAACAATGTGCGGCTGCCACTCGGGCGGCGCCGGAAGCTCCGCAACTGCGCCTGCTGCGTCAAGCTCTCCAGCTCCCATGGACCGTGGCGATGGAGGGAGTGATGCGGACGCTGCTCCACCACCCAAGGTGGATCACAGCAACGACCAGAGGCTCGTGGTGGTGTGTTTCGGCGACAGTCTGACCGCGGGGCTGGGTACGGGGCCCGGCCAGAGCTATCCCGACTATCTGCAGACCGATCTCGATCAACTGCACTATCGCTATCGAGTCGACAACGAGGGGGTCAGCGGCAACACCACGAAGGACGGCGTCGAGCGACTGCCGGAGGTGCTCGCGCTGCATCCTGCGGTGGCGGTAGTGGAGTTTGGCGGTAACGATGGATTGCGCGGTTTGCGGATCGAAGACACGCGCGCGAATCTCGACCAGATTGTGAGCACGCTGCAGGGCGCGGGGATCAAGGTGGCGCTCGCGGGCATCACACTGCCGCCCGACTATGGGCCGGACTATATCCGGCAGTTCAACGAGACGTATACCGTGCTCGCGAAGAAGTATCACGTGCCCATGTTGCCGTTTCTGCTGAAGGATGTGTATGGCGTTCCGGGAATGATGCAGCGCGACCAGACGCATGCTACCGCGAAGGGCAACCAGGTCGTGGCGCGCAATGTAGTGCCGTTAGTAACGCCACTGTTAAAGAAGTAGGTACCCCTCTCCGAGCGCGACAAATAAACCTCCACTCATCGGTCGTTGGCATCCTATCTAACTGCACCGAAGAACGGAGATCCCATTTTGCAAATACGCTCGAACTGGAAGTTGAACTTCCTTGCAGGCGGTGTGGCGCTGGTTGCGCTCGCTGCTCCCGCTGTTGCACAGATTCAGGTTTACGTCGGCCGCACCCCACCCCCGTTGCGCTACGAAAGACGCCCTGCTATGCCTGGCGCCGGCTTTGTCTGGACCGAAGGCTATTGGGGAAATGACGGTGGCCGCTATGTTTGGCGGCCTGGCGTTTGGCAGCGTCCGCCGTATGAGGGAGCTTATTGGAGCCATCCTCACTACGACCACTACCAGCAAGGCTGGCAGATGCATGAAGGCCATTGGGACCACGAAGATCACGGCGATCATCATGACGACGGCCACGGCGGCGATCACCACTAAACCCAGTCGAGTCAAAGGGCCACGCCGGACAACTTTGTTGTCCGGCGTGGGTCTATGTCTTGCGACCAGTGGACTGGGTGGGCAGCGTTAAGTAGCTGCGCCGGCATCCAATTTCGCTGAAGTCAGATAGGAGACTACCTTGCTCGGAAGAACGAATTGGAAGTCGAAGTTTCTGGCCGTGGCATTTGCAGCAACTACGTTCGCAGCATTCACCGTACCGGCCGTTGGGCAGATCAGCGTCGTTATCGGCCGGACCCCACCGCCGCTGCGGTATGAGCGGCGTCCACCGCCTCCGGGTGAGGGCTTCATCTGGGTTGACGGATTCTGGAGAGTCGACGGAGGCCGCTACGTCTGGGTTCCCGGTGTCTGGCAGCGTCCGCCGTATGCCGGAGCCTACTGGAGTCATCCGCATTGGGATCACTACCCGGACGGCTGGCACTATCACGAAGGCCACTGGGACCATGAGGACCACGACGATCACCACGACTGGGACCACCACGACGACCACGATCGCCACTAACCGTTAGGACAAGCTGCAAGTCAATGTCCCACCCTTTTCGCGAGAGCGAGGGGGTGGGATATTTGTATTCAGGCGTATCCGGCTAGCCGAGCACGACAATCGGCTGCATCAGCGTGCCCGCGATGCGCTTCGCGATCGCCAGCAGATCGGTGGGGCTGGTGAACACCTTGATCAGCGCGGCTCCGGAGAAGTCGGGCAGGTTAACCTGCATGCCGTTGCGCAAGCGTCCGGCGGCCTCGTCATCGACCGTCACCGAGGGCATCTCCGGCAGCAGCGTACGCGGGTGAGGGAGGCGACGCTCGATCTCGGCGGGGGACGCGGCGAGGGCCTTCAGGTCGTCCAGAGAGATGGCGTGGGCCAGTGTGAAGGGCCCGGCCTGCGTGCGCCGCAGCGTGGCGAGGTGCGCACCGCATCCAGCCAGTTCTCCAAGTTCGTGGGCGACCGAGCGAACGTAGCCACCGGCAGAAACCTGCATCTCGAAACGAGCTTCCATCTCCGTGGGCGAGGCGCCGGCAAGCGAGAGCAGTTCGAAACGATGAATGAAAATCCGCGCGGGTTTGACCTCGACCGGCTTGCCGGCGCGGGCGAGTTTGTGCGCGGGGACGCCATTGATCTTCTTCGCGGAAAAGATGGGCGGCGTCTGTTGCATCTCGCCGCCGAAGCGCGAGGCGAGCGTACGCAACTCGTCGAAGGTTTGTGTCAGCGGGAGGGGCTCCCCGGCCGGAGTTCCTTCCGCGTCGAACGTGTCGGTGGCGAAGCCGAAGCGGATGGCGCCTTCGTAGCTCTTCTCGGAGGTCGAGAAGAATTGCGCGAGACGCGTGTACTTGCCAAGCAGCAGCGGGAGAACGCCGGTAGCCATGGGGTCGAGCGTGCCGAGATGCCCAACGGAGCGCTCCCCGGTTGCCCTGCGAACTACGTCAACGACATCGTGCGAGGTCATCCCCGCGGGTTTATCCAGAACCAGTAGACCATTCATCGTCTACCAGACTACCCGGTCTGCCTCTGTGGGAACCTAGCCGTTGCCGTTGCGGCGAACCAGCGAGAGGAATTCGTTGCGGGTCTGCAACTGCGTCTTGAAGACTCCGCGCATGGCGGAGGTGACGGTGGCCGAGTGTTGCTTCTCCACGCCGCGCATCATCATGCAAAGGTGCTGCGCCTCGAGGATAACGGCAACGCCCTGGGGCGAGATGGCCTCGGAGATGGCGTCGGCGATCTCGGTAGTCAGGCGTTCCTGCACCTGTAGGCGGCGAGCGAAGACGTCGACCACGCGGGGAATCTTGGACAGGCCGATGACCTTACCGTTGGGCACGTAGGCGATGTGGGCCTTGCCGAAGAACGGCAGCAGATGGTGCTCGCACATGGAGAAGAACTCGATGTCCTTGACGATTACCATCTCGTCGTAGTCGACGTCGAACAGCGCCTCGTGCAGAACCGTGTTGACGTTCATGGCATAGCCGCGCGTGAGGAACGCCATGGACTTCTCCATGCGTTCCGGCGTGTCCACGAGGCCGTCGCGGGTGGGATCTTCGCCGATGCGAACCAGTAGTTCGCGGTACAGTTCCTGGGTGGTGAGGGATGCAGCGGTAACGATTTCTGAAGTGGTCGATGCCATATCGATTCAACCTTTCTGAGATTGCATCTGTCCTGTGTACTCAAACGAATTGTTGCTGGTCTCTTCAATCTTTACCCGGGTCAGGTTCGCGCCCGGGAATGCGCTGAAGATCCGGTATACCTCGATCGTAAAGTTCTCCGTGGTCGAAACGACGTCGCGAAATGCGTCCAGCGTGTTCAAGTTCATGTGATCGAAGCGATCCAGCAGATTTGTTCGCGCGAACGAATCGAGTTCGCCGAGATCGCAGACCATGCCGGTGGTGGGATCAACCGGGCCGCCGAGCGTGACTTCGATGGTGTAGTTATGCCCATGGCCGTGAGGGTTATTGCACTTCCCGTACGTGGCGCGATTCTGCTCCGCGGTGTAGGCCTCGGTGTTGAGACGGTGCGAGGCGCTGAGATGATAGCGGCGCGAGAGATATGCGGTCGGGGTCATGATTGCTCCCCGTAGTAGTCGGCGAAGAGGTCGGGCATCTCGTAGACGCGCACGCGGTGCAGCTTCGCGGAGGGGATCTTACCGTCGAGCCGCTGCCAGATGGCGACGGCGATGTTTTCCGTCGTCGGTACGCGCGTGGCGAATTCCGGGACTTCGAGGTTGAGATGGCGGTGGTCGTAGACGCTGACCACCTCGCGCTCGAGGATGTCCTTCAGCTGCTTCAGGTCGACGACGAAGCCGGTGACCGGATCGATCTCGCCGGCGACGGTGACTTCGAGCGTGTAGTTATGCCCATGACCGTTGCGGTTGGCACATTTGCCGAAGACGCGTTCGTTCTCCTGCTGCGACCAGGAGTCGTTCCAGTAGTAGTGCGCGGAGGAGAATTCAGCCTTGCGGGTAAGAAGAATCATAATTAGGTGCTAGGTGCTAGGTGCTAGGTGCTAGGTGCTAGGTGCTAGGTGCTAGGTGCTGGAGCCTGGTACGTGCTCAAGGTCCCCATCCTATTGGATGTGCAGCTTCTCCATTTGATGCAGTCCGGGGTGAATCCATTGGGCTTAGCGGCGTGTGGCGTAGGTGCGTCCTTTCCAGGCGACGGACTTGGCGATGTGAAGGTGGAGTGAGCTTCGGATGAGCAGCCACACGAACATTGGTACGCCGAGCATGGAGACCGCCACGTCCGGGGCAGGGAAGTGCGACCGGGCGACGCGGCTGTAGAAGCCCCACGTGGTCCGCAGCCACACCACGAGAATCGCAATACGCTGCAGGGAATACGGCAGAGGTAGCGTCAGCGCAAGCACGGGGAGGCCGAAGAAAAGCAGCACTTGCAGCGCCTGCATGGCGGCCAGCAGCGCGGGGCGGGGAAAGAGGAGCGCGAGGTTCTTGGTCCAGCCCTCGATCATGTCGGGCAGGGTGCGGTACATGCGCGTTGCGAGGGCCTCCGGAGCGTAGCGGAAGCGGATGCCGTACTTCGCACGCTTGATGGCGCGGGCGAGGGCGACGTCCTCCAGGATGTCCTGCCCGACCGCGCGGTGGCCGCCGACGGAGAAGTAGGCGTCGCGCTCGACCAGCAGGAACTGGCCGTTGGCCGCGGCCAGCCTGTTGGCCGGGTCGCTGACCTGCTTGGGCGGGTAGACGCTGGCGAGTTCGGAGAAGATGAGCGGCATGACCGCGCGCTGCCAGAAGCCGGTGACAATCTGCCGGGGCGAGTAGGAAAGCAGCTTTGCGTGATACTTCTCTGCCTCGTGGACTGAGCGCGAGAGGTCGCCGGGCTCGTGCACCGTGTCCGCGTCGGTGAAGAGCAGCCATGCGCCGCCGGAGGCCTGCGCGCCGGCCCAGCAGGCGTTGGTCTTGCCATTGAATCCGCCTCGGTCGGTGAGGTCGAGGGCGGGCGCCGGCATCACGGTTACGCCCGCGCGCCCGGCTGCTGCTGCCCTGGCGATCCGGGGGGTGGCGTCGCCGGAGTCGTCGTCCACAACGATCAGTTCCCACTGCACGCCGAGCGCGAATCCAGGCTCGGACTGGGCGATCAGCGAGTCGAGGCAGGTGCCTAGCGTGGCCGCCTCATCGCGAGCAGGTACGATGACGGAGAGCCGAAACGCCGGCGCCGAAGCTTCCTTGCTCTCCTCGAAGTTGGCTGCCGGATTCCGCGAATCGTCCACAGGTTCGTATTATAGGAAGCAGGAGCGTCGCGTGCCGGATAGCAAGCAGAAGAGCAGCAGGATTTTCAGCTGGTGGGGAGGCAGTGGTCGGGGATCGTCAGGCCCGCGGGTACGCGTGTTTTCCTTCGCACTGCTGGCGATATGCGGCCTGTTCACGACGGCTTGCGATCGCGGCGACCATCCGGCGCGCATCGGCTCGCGAGCGCCGGAGTTCACCGTCTCCGATGGCATACAGACGGTGAACCTGGATAAATTGCGCGGCCACGTTGTCATCGTCAATTTCTGGGCGACGTGGTGCATCCCGTGTATTGAAGAGGTGCCGACGTTGGTGGATCTGCAGCGCCGCCTGCCGCAGGTGTCCGTCGTGGCGATCAGCAGCGACGAGGACGCGGCGACGTATGCCAAATTCCTCACCGACAATCGCGTCGACTTCGTGACGGTGCGCGATCCGTCGTACCGGGTTCCTCACATGTATGGAACGATCAAAATTCCGGAGTCGTATGTGATCGACGAGAAGGGGATCCTGCGCCGCAAATTCGTGTCGGCGCAGAACTGGACCAGCCCCGAGATCGTGGATTACCTGAGCAAACTTTAGGCCGCTGTTAGAATCGACTTATGACTCAGCTTGATGTGCTTTACCGCTATGGCGTTCCGCCGACCGAGCGGGCGATGCTGGCGATGTCCAAGGTTCGCGACGTGTACGGTGTGCGGCGTATGGAGTTCAACGAGGCGGCGAAGACCGTCCGCGTCGAGTACGACGCCAGCCGGCTGACCGGCGCGGTGATCCACCAGCTTCTACGCCGCGCGGGACTGGATATCGTCGAGACGCTTTCGCTGATCCCGATGGTTGAGGAGACTGCGCCGCCGGAGCCGCTGAAGCCGTCCGTGGCCTAGGCACAGGCTGCGAACCTGTAAGATTGTTGCGCGGAGGAATCATCCGCAAAGTGTGCGCCCGTAGCTCAGCTGGATAGAGCATTTGGCTTCGAACCAAAGGGTCGGGAGTTCGAATCTCTCCGGGCGCACCATAGAATCCCATTCACTGATACTTCTCGAAGGCCGCGATATTGCCGGCTTTGTACTCCCGCCGCTCGACGGGCGAAGAAAGCACAGTGGACGTCGACGTCGCCCCCAGCCCGGAGAGCCGGTCGATGAGGGCTTCGAGATGGCGTATCGAAACCACATCCGCTTCGATCACGAAGGACTCGGCACCGGTGATGCGATGGCACCGGCTGATCTCTGAAAGCTCCTTCAGCGCCGCTACCGTTCGACTGACCCGCAACTCGCCGCCGGGGATGGTCAGGCGCACCAGCACGCGGATCGGAACCCCAACCTTCGCCGTGTTCACTGAGGCGTGGTAGCCGGTGATTACACCGGCCTCCTCCAGGCGGTGCACTCGCTCGGCTACAGCGGGCGTTGAAAGCCCCACCCGTCTGCCCAACTCCGCAAACGACTGCCGGGCGTTCTGTTGCAGCCCTTCCAGAATCTTCCAGGCGATTGCATCCAGCTCGATTCCATCGGAAACTGTCTTTCGCGTCATAGGCTTGTCATCCTTAATCAATTCAGGCATTATGCCTAACTTTGTTTGGTTCGCGCACCTTCTTTTCGCTTAATCCCTATTTTCTATTCCCCCTTCGCAGGGCTATGCTTTTTGCGTCCAACCTCGTGGAGCGAGGTTTTTGCAAGTCCCGCTCCAGGGCCGCCGCGGAGGTTCCATGAGCGCTTCAGCATCCACGCAGTTGACGACGCAACCCACGGCGGAAGACTTTCTCCCGCTCAAAGGAACCGACCACGTCGAGTTCTACGTTGGCAACGCGCGCCAGGCCGCCTACTTTTACCGCACCGCGTTTGGCATGTCGCTGGTGGCCTACGCCGGGCCGGAGACGGGGCTGCGCGACCGCGCCTCCTACGTCGTGCAGCAGGGCAAGATCCGCTTCGTACTCACCACCGCACTCCGCGGCGGGAATCCCATCGCAGACCACGTCGCCCGCCACGGAGACGCCGTTCGCGTGGTGGCGCTCTGGGTGGACGACGCCCGCGCTGCCTGGCGCGAGACGACAAGCCGAGGTGCCATCAGCGTCGCCGAGCCCAGTGTTTTGAGCGACGAACGGGGCGAGGTCGTGATGTCCAGCATCCGTACCTACGGCGATACGATTCACACCTTCGTCGAACGCGGCCGTTACTCCGGGCCGTTTCTCCCCGGCTTCCGTGCGGTCACCAGCGACTCGGTTGCGCGACCCGTTGGCCTGCTGCACGTCGATCACATGGTCGGCAACGTCGGCTGGCACGAGATGGATGCGTGGGTGAAGTTCTACGCCAACGTGATGGGCTTCTCGCTCTACCAGCACTTCGACGACAAGGACATCTCCACCGAATATTCGGCATTGATGTCCAAGGTGATGGCCAGCGGCAACGGCTACGTCAAGTTTCCCATCAACGAACCGGCCGAGGGCAAACGCAAATCGCAGATCGAGGAGTACCTGGACTTCTACCCCGGGCCGGGCGTGCAGCACATCGCGCTGGCGACCAACGACATTCTCCAAACCGTGACGCAACTGCAGGCGCAGGGCATCGAATTCCTGCGCGTCCCGCATACGTACTACACCGAACTGCAGGGGCGCGTCGGCAGGATTGACGAGCCCGTCGGTAAGTTGGAAGAGCTCGGCATTCTGGTCGATCGCGATGACGAGGGATACATGCTGCAGACCTTCACCCGCCCCGTCGAGGACCGCCCCACGTTATTCTTCGAGATCATTCAGCGCAAAGGCAGCCGCAGTTTTGGCAAGGGCAACTTCAAGGCGCTCTTCGAAGCCATTGAGCGCGAGCAGCAGGCGCGCGGCAATCTGTAGCGGAGGAAGCAATGATCACCGAAACGTTCTCCGCCGCAGCGCCCTACATCATCCGCCAGGACTACTCCGCCTATACCCGCGAACAGCACAGCGTGTGGGCCGAACTCGTCGGCCGTGTTCTGCCGGAGCTGGAGAAGCACGCTGCGCAGGAGTATCTCGACGGCTTCCAGATCATCGGCCTTCAGGCGGATCGACTGCCCGACCTCACCTCGATCAGCGCGCGCCTCGCTCCCCGCACCGGTTGGAGTTCAACGCCGGTCAGCGGCTTCCTCCCCGCGCCGGCGTTCTTCGAAATGTTGTCACTCCGCTGCTTTCCGACCACGACCTGGCTGCGCAGCCGCGAGTCGCTCGAATACACGCCCGAGCCGGACATCTTCCACGACGTCTTCGGCCACGTCCCCATGCACGCGCATAAAGTCTTCGCGGACTTTCTCGAGCACTACGGGCGCGTATGCGCCGGCATCGAGGACCCCACCGTCCTCGAAAAGCTCGGCCGCCTCTTCTGGTACACCGTGGAGTTCGGTGTCATCCGACAGGGGGGCACCATCAAGGTGTACGGCAGCGGCCTCATCAGTTCGCATGGTGAATGCCGTAATGTCATCGAGGGCCACTGCGCTATCCACGATTTCTCGCTCGACGAAGTTCTGAAAACTCCCGTCAAGGTCGATGAGTTGCATAAGTTGTTATTTGCAGTCAGCAGCTTCGACCAGATCTACGAGGCGATGCACGAGGCAGAGCGCCGAGCGATCGGCGGTTGCCTGTGAAAGAGGGAACGATGTCCGTTGAACTTCAGTATCAAACCGGCTTCGGCAACGAGTTCGCGACCGAGGCCGTCGCCGGAGGCTTACCAATTGGCCAGAATGCGCCGCAGAAGCATCCCCTCGGCCTCTATACGGAACAGTTCAGCGGCTCGCCCTTTACCGCGCCGCGTCATGCGAATCGCCGCACCTGGACCTATCGCATCCGTCCATCCGTCACCCACCGTCCCTATGAGGAGATTCCCGCGCGGCTGATTCGCAGCGGCCCATTCCTCGAAACTCCGACCACTCCGAATCAACTCCGCTGGGATCCGCTGCCACTGCCCGAAGAGAAGACGGACTTCGTCGACGGCATCATCACCCTCGGCGGCAATGGCGATCCGGCGATGCAGACCGGCCTCGCGATTCATCTCTATGCGGCCAACGCCTCGATGAAGGATCGCTTCTTCTACACCGCCGACGGCGAACTCCTCATCGTGCCCCAACTCGGCCCCCTGCGCTTTCACACCGAGTTGGGAATCCTCGAGGCGGCCCCCGGCGAAATCTGCGTCATCCCCCGCGGTGTGAAGTTTCGCGTCGTCCTCGTGGACAAGCAGGCCCGCGGATACATCTGCGAAAACTACGGCCTGCCATTTCGCCTGCCTGAACTCGGACCCATTGGCGCCAATGGCCTCGCCAATGCGCGCGACTTCCAAACGCCGGTCGCAGCGTACGAGGACCGCGACGGCGACTTTAACATAACCGCGAAATTCATGGGCCGGCTCTGGTCCGCGGCCATCGACCACTCGCCGCTCGACGTCGTCGCGTGGCATGGCAATTACGCGCCATACAAGTACGACCTTGCACGCTTCAACTGCATCAACACGGTGTCGTTCGATCATCCCGATCCCTCGATCTACACCGTCCTCACCGCACCCTCCGTCGTTCCCGGCACCGCGAACTGCGACTTCGCCATCTTCCCGCCCCGCTGGCTGGTCGCCGAACACAGCTTCCGCCCGCCCTGGTTCCACCGCAACCTGATGAACGAATTCATGGGCCTCGTTTTCGGCGCGTACGACGCCAAGGCCGAGGGATTTCTCCCCGGCGGCGCCAGCCTGCACAACTGCATGGCGGGCCACGGACCCGATGCCGAGACCTTCGAACGGGCCACCCACGCCGAGCTGAAACCGCAGTATCTCGACAACACGCTGGCGTTCATGTTCGAAACGCAGCTCGTCGTCCGCCCCACGGAATTCGCAATGAACACCCGCATCCTGCAACACGAGTATTTCGAATGCTGGCAGGGGCTGAAAAAGCAGTTCAAGCCGGGAGCAAAGCCACGGGCGAATAAGGTATGACCGCCACGCCGCGCACAAGCTGGGTCGCCTCAGCCAACGATCCTGCCTCGGATTTCCCCCTGCAGAATCTTCCCTACGGCGTCTTTCGCCATGCCGGTACGAATCGCATCGGCGTCGCCATCGGCGACCAGATCCTCGACCTTCACGCCTGTGCTCATAATGGCCTGCTCGCTGGCCTACCCGGAGAAATCGCCGCTGCCTGCAGCGCAGCCCGGCTGAATCCGCTGATGTCCCTCGGCCCCGCATCCTGGTCCGCGTTACGCCGTGAGGTCACGTTGCTGCTCGACGCCGATCAGCCCGACCCCACCAGCATCGCACCGCTCCTCGTCCCGATGCGCGACGCCGAGATGCAACTTCCCGCGGCCATCGGCGACTACACCGACTTCTACGCCTCGATTCATCACGCCACGCGCGTCGGCAAACTCTTTCGTCCCGACAATCCGCTTCTGCCCAACTACAAGTACGTCCCCATCGGCTATCACGGCCGCGCGTCTTCCATTGTTGTCAGCGGCTCCGAAATCACCCGTCCCTCCGGCCAGACGAAGCCCACCGCAGCCGATCCCATCTTCGGCCCGACGCGCTCGCTCGACTACGAACTCGAGGTCGGCCTCTTCATCGGGCCCGGCAATTCTCTCGGCCAACCCATCCCCATCACCTCCGCGGAAGAGCACATCTTCGGCCTCTGCCTCCTCAACGACTGGTCCGCCCGCGACATCCAGTCGTGGGAGTCGCAGCCGCTCGGCCCGTTCCTCGCCAAGAGTTTCGCCACCACCATCTCGCCGTGGATCGTCCCCCTCGAAGCTCTCGCGCCCTACCGCGTCCCCGCGCCCCAGCGTCCGCCAGGGGATCCCGCGCCGCTCCCTTACCTCGCCTCTGCCGCCGATGCCATCGACCTCACATTCGAGGTCTGTCTCCAGTCCCGAACCATGCGCGACGCCGGCACGCCCCCCATGCAACTCAGCACTTCTAACCTCAGCGACCTCTACTGGACGCCGGCCCAACTCATCACCCACCACACCAGCAACGGCTGCAACCTCCGCCCTGGTGATCTGCTCGCCACCGGCACCATCTCCGGACCAGTGGATGGATCGGAAGGCTGTCTGCTCGAGAAGAAGCTCAACCCAGAACCGATTCAGTTGCCCAGCGGAGAGCAGCGCGTCTTCCTCGAAGACGGTGATCTGGTCACCTTTCGCGCATTCGCTCAAAAGCCCGGCCTGCCGCGAATCGGTTTCGGCGAAGCCACCGGCATGGTCGTGGGCTAGAGAACCGCAGCGTTTCCCTCGCTCTTCAATTCCCCTCGCTGTCCAAACTGCTAGCCCTTTCCCCAAAATGCCGAACAGCGGCCGCGTCCTTGGCAGGAGCGGGAAACTTTGCCATTAGCGAAATCCGTTCTTTGTTGACAACAACACATAGCGACGCGTTGAATTACCCGCCTGTCTCATAATGCCAATATTCAATCGCTCCACGGGGATACGAAGCCGGGTTGCGAACAGCTACACCACTCATTCGAGGAGCAAGTGATGACAAAAATAATGCAAGACCGCCTGGCCGATTTCAGCCGCAGCCTGGGAACAGCCCTTCTTCTTTGCCTGTGCTTGGGCCTCCCACTCTCCCTGGGCGCACAGCAAACCACTGCGACTCTCGTCGGGAACGTCACCGACCCGTCGGGCGCGGCCGTCGTTGGCGCAACCCTCACCGCCACCAATACCGGCACCAACACGGTCCGAACCACCAAGACCGACAATGACGGCAAGTACTCGATCCCGTCTCTCGCTCCCGGGCCGTACGCCCTCACTGCGGAGGCAGCCGGGTTTGCCAGCGGAAAAATCAGCGGCATTGTGCTCGACGCCAGCCAGACCGGCCGCCAGGACTTCGCGCTCGCCATAGGGGCCGTAACCAACACCGTAAATGTCGAAGCCAGCTCGGCGGCCGCCCAGCTCCAGACGGAAAACGGTGCCGTCGGCGAAGTCATCGATGGCAAGAAGATCGTGGATTTGCCGCTGAACGGACGCAGCTTTGTCCAGCTCGCGCAGCTCACGCCTGGTGCGAACTCCGGTACCGAGGGTTCCATCACCGTTCGTCGCGCACGTGGCGCACTGGCCTCATCCGACGCCACCGGAGGGTCGACCGCAGTCCAGGTGAACGGCCAGCGCGATACGCAGAACCGTTATTCCATCGACGGCATCGAAGACATGGACTACGACGCGTTCACCTACAGCTTCTCGCCCTCGGTTGACGCCATCGCCGAGTTCCGCGTCGATACTGCCAACTCCGGAACAGATACTGGTGCAGCGTCCGGCGCCAATGTCAACCTCATCCTCAAGTCCGGAACCAATAGTCTGCACGGCACACTGTTCTACTTCAACCGCAACAACGCCTTCACCCAGAGTTACGACGCCGTCGCTAAAAAGGACGTCGCCCCGCCGCGCCTTAACCGCAATCAATACGGCGGTAACGTCGGCGGTCCGGTCCGGGTTCCGCACGTTTACGACGGCCGCGACAAAACTTTTTTCTTCTTCAATTATGAAGGTGGAAAATTGCTCAGCGGCCTCCAGCCCCAGTTCACCAACGTACCGTCCGACGCAGTCCGCTCGGGCAACATCGATGAACTGATCAGTGCCGCCGCTGCCGTTCCCGGCTGCAGTGTCACTGGCAGTACCACCACGCCTACCGCGAAGAGTTGCGTCCTGGTCAATCCTTTTACCCAGCAGCCCTATGTGTTGGGCCAGCGCGTTGCTGTCGACCCGAAAGCGACGATTATTATGAACGCCACGCCGCACCAAAATGCGACGGGCGGCTCCAACTATGCCACGCCGCTCTTGAAGACGCTCAACTACCAGAACGATTACATCTTTCGCATGGACCACAACCTGACCAAGAAAGACACTCTCAGCGGTCACTTTATTCACGATGTCGAGTACAGCAATGGAGCCCCATTCTTCGGCAACGATAACGACAACAATCGCGCCGTAACCATCCATTACGTCGGCGCAGAGACCCATGTGTTCTCGCCCACCATCGTCAACGAGTTTCGCTACGGTCGCCAGATATTCCAGGAGTTCGAAACATTTCCTGCCACCGGCAACGCTGCACTTAACATTGCCAACGGTCAACTCGGCATTCCGTTCTCGTCGTCCGATCCCGAGTTCTATGGCCCGCCAAACACTTCGATCTCGGGCAATGGCCTTGCCTATAAACTCTTCATCGATCTCCGCAACATTGGCCCTCGTAATCGCGCCAACGGCATCAACCAGTATTCGGACTCACTCTCATGGGAGCGCGGAAGGCACTTCCTGAAGTTCAGCGTTGATCTGGGCCGTCGCACCGATTTCTTCAGTCAGGCTCGCGACCCGCGCGGAACCTTCAGCTTCACCGGCCAATACACCGGCGGGTATGCCACCGTCGGGACCACAAAGTACCCGCAAGGAGCATCCGGCGCCGGCCTGCTCGATTTTGTGCTTGGCTACGTGGCGACAGACAGCATCAACCCCACAGTGACCCACACTCACATCGTCAGCCTGATCCAGGGCTACTCCATCCAGGACAACTGGAGCGCTGCGAAGAACCTCACCGTGAACATCGGCGTCCGCTGGGATCACTTCCCCCCGTGGTATCAACTCAACAATCAGTTCGCGGATATCTACGCCGGGCCGGACGGCATCACTCCCAGTGTGATCGCGACGCCTTTTTCGGGCTCCTTGTATGGCCGCGGCCTGGTCAAGTCGAACTTCTATGACTTCGCACCCCGCCTGGGCTTCGCATGGCAGCCTTACGGCCTCAATGAGACCGTCGTGCGCGGAGGCTACGGCATCTACTTCCTGCCGGATATTGCAAACGGATATTTCCAGGAGGCCGAAGGCTACCAGGCGCAAGCCGGAGCAGCCCTCACCGGGAATGCCGGGCCGATCGCGGGAGGTGTACAGACGACTCCCAATCTGACCCTTGGCAATCCCTTCCCCGGGGTCGCCACCGGTAGGCCATCCACCTACCCCTTCGCAGTCGAGATCGCCCAGAATCTCGCCGAACAGATGACCCAGCAATTCAACCTCACCGTGCAGACCGTCTTACCAGGTAAGATCACCGCTGATATTGCTTACGTGGGTTCGCGCGGCACGCATAACTATTCCTACTATCCCGACACCAACATGCCGCGCCCGGTCAATCCTTCGACTCCGGGGCTGGCCAGCTTGAATGCGCGCCGGCCGAACCAGGTCTTTCCCCGCACAGTGATCGCTGAGATCTCCAACGGCTCTTCGAACTATCACTCGCTCCAGACCAAGCTCGAGCGGCGCGTCGGCAACGGCCTCAACCTGCTTGCCTCCTATACCTGGTCCAAGTCCATCTCAGGGCCGGCCGACGTCGGAGGCCTGGTCGGAGGCGGCAACTTTGGCGCGACCGCCCTCGACACGTTCAATGTCAAGGCCGACCGGTCGCTATCCGTCTTCGACATCCCCCAGCGGTTCGTCGGAACGGCGCTCTACGACGTTCCCTTCTTCCGCCACACGGAAGGCGCCAAGCGACTGCTGCTGGACGGTTTCCAGGTCTCGACCATCGTCACCGCCGTATCGGGCGATCCAACCGCCGTCTTCTACACCGGAGCAACCGTCAACGCCAGTTCGCAGAACGCCCGGCCTGACGTCGTCCCCGGACAAGCACCCAATCTGGGCCGCAGTCAGCGAACCCCAACCCGCCAGTTCAACACCGCGGCGTTCACCACTCCCGCGATCGCCACCTTCGGCAACTCGCGGCGTTCCGGCGCTGTCCGCTTGCCCGGCCTTTTGAATGATGACCTCTCGGTCACCAAGGGTCTCAAATTCGGCGAGACTCGCAATCTCCAACTCCGCGCCGATTTCTTCAACGCCTTCAAACACTTCAACCCCGACCCGAGCACCATCACCACCACCATCAACTCCGCCAACTACGGAAAGATCAATGACGGCACCCAGGGCGGTTACGCCACGCGCGTCATCCAACTGGGCGCGAAGCTGTATTTCTAGCCATCCAATCCGTCTCGAAACGTGGCGTCGCACACTGCAGTTCAATCAGTGTGCGACGCTTTTTGCGCTGGTGAGTCATTTCCGTTTCAGCGCTTCCAGCTCGTCCAGCGTGCGCGGCCAGTCCTTGCCCAGCAGGCGCGAGAGGCTGCGGTCGGCCAGCACTTTACCTCCGGTCTGGCACACGGCGCAGTAGTTGGTCTCGTTGTCGGCGTAGCGGATCCGCTGCACCGGGCTCCCGCAGCGCGGACACGGCTCGCTGAAGCGCCCATGCACCGCCATGTCTTTGCGAAACGCCGTAACCTTCTCCGGAAAGTCGCCGTCCGCCTCTGCCGTTAGCCGGTCGATCCACACCTGCAGTGTCTCCCGCGTCGCGGCGAACAGGCGCGCCCACTCGTCCGCGATCAGTTTGTGCGTAAGCAGAATCGGCGAGAGCCGCGCCGCGTGCAGAATCTCGTCCGAGTAGGCGTTGCCGATGCCGCTCAGGATGCGCGGGTCGGTCAGCGCCCGCTTCAGCGTACGATTCTCCGCCATCAGCGCCGCGCGGAACGCCTCCAGGTCGATCGCAAAGACCTCCACGCCACCCGGATCGACGGTCTGCATCTCCGCCTCGCTGGCAAAGAGATGGAGCGACGCCCGCCGTTTTGCGCCAGCTTCAGTAAGCACCAGCGAGCCATCGGGGAAATCGAACGCCGCCAGCATATTCCGCCCACCGAGCTTGGCCCCCACCGGCCTCCAGTGCAGTCGCCCGGCGATCATCAGGTGCAGCACCGCCCAATCCCCATTGTCGAATTCGAAGGCGATCCTCTTGCCGATGCGCCGCAGCGAGCGGACCCTGTGCCCTGCAATGTCCTCCAGGCGCGGCCGCACCGTGCGCAGCAGGAATGGGCTGGCCAGGCGCACCCTCTCCAGCGGCTGGCCGACGACGCGGCTCTCCAGCGCGTGCAGATAGGCGGCAATATCCGGAAGTTCCGGCATCCGTATAAGATTGCACACGAGCTATTGGGAATGAAAATGGTGAGTCGTTGGCCGCCCTCCTGAGCGATGCGAGAACAACAACCCGGCCCACACTGGTCCGCGACCCCGTCGGGCGAGGGTGGTACTTCGTCGCGCTGGTGACGGCCGCCATCGCCATCAGCTACTTCGACCGCCAGACGCTCCCTGTGGCCATCTCCGCAATCCAGCGCACGATCCCCCTTAGCAACCAGCAGTTCTCCTGGCTGCAGTTCGCCTTCCTCATCCCCTATGCGCTCCTCTACGCGGGCGGCGGCCGCATGCTCGACCTACTGGGGACGCGCCGCGGATTCCTGCTGATTATGCTGTGGTGGTCGGGGGCCTGCGCGCTGCACGGCCTCGCGATGAGCTTCGGATTCCTGCTGGTCGCGCGCTGCATGCTGGGGATGGGCGAAGGCGGCGGATTTCCCGCGGCGACCCGCGTGGTGGCCGAGTGGATTCCGCTCGAACGCCGTTCCACCGCAATGGGAATCATCAACGCAGGTACGGCTGTCGGCTCGGTGCTCGCCGCGCCCGTGATCTATCGGATCCTGCTGGTCAGCAGTTGGAGGATGGTCTTCTTCGCCTCCGGAGCGACAGGGCTGGCCTGGGCGGTGTGGTGGTGGGTCAGCTATCGCGGCAACAATCAGGTGTCCCTTGCCTCGATCGACGCGCGACAAGTTGCCCAGCGCCTCTCCTTCCTCGACGTCGCCAGCATGCGCCAGGTGCAGGTGCTCGTCTTCGCCAAGTTCATGAGCGACTCGGCCTGGTACTTCTACCTCTTCTGGCTGCCGAAGTACCTCTACGATGTGCGCGGCTTCGACGTCAAACACGTCGGCTACTATGGCTGGATTCCCTACGCAGCGTCCGGCGTCGGCAGCTTTCTCGGAGGCTGGCTCTCCAGTGTGCTGCTCAGCCGCGGCCGCTCGCTGGACTACTCGCGCAAGTTCGCCCTGGGCCTCAGCGCGCTGTTCATGCCTGTCGTGATGCTGGTGCCGCATGTACCGGTGGCATGGGCCATCGTGCTCTTCAGCATCGCGTTCTTCTGCCAGCAGTCGTGGTCCGGACTGATCATGACCCTGCCTGCTGACATTTTCCCCCTCTCCGCTGTAGGGTCCGTCTCCGGCCTGATAGGATTTGGCGGAGCCATCGGCGGCGCAATCTTCGGCGTCGTCGCAGGATTTTTACTTGGCCACGGATTCGGATATGGAACACTATTCCTGCTCTTTGGAACGTTTCACATCATCGCGTTTCTGGCCATCCTGCTCCTGGGGGGCAGGCTGCATCCACTGAAGACCCCAGAGTTAATCTCAGAAATGTCACCGGAGTAATCCACTCGATGAAGATCACCGAAGTCCGCACACGCGTCGTTCAATGGGAGGGCAAGACCACGCCGCTGCCTCCACATTTCTGCACCAACCCGATGGATCTGGTCATGTTCCGCGAAGCGTCCATGGGTAACTTCGCCTTTCACGGCTGGGTGCTGGTGGAGATCTTCACCGACGCCGGCCTGGTCGGCCTCGGCAACGCGGCGCTCTCGCCGCTCGTCACCAAGGACTGCATCGACACCTACCTGAAGCCGTTACTCATTGGCGCGGACCCCTGGGACATCGAATATCTCTGGCAGCAGATGTATCGCCGCACCATGGCCTTCGGGCGCAAGGGCGTCGGCATGGTGGCGATCAGCGCCGTCGATATCGCGTTGTGGGATCTGCTTGGCAAGTCCGCGAAGCAGCCCGTCTACCGCCTGCTCGGAGGCCGCACCAAGAAGCGCATCCCGGTGTACGCCAGCCGCCTCTACAGCATGCCGCTCGACCAACTGCGCGTGGAGGCGCAGCGCTACAAGGATCAGGGTTACAAGGCCATGAAGCTGCGCTTCGGCTGGGGTCCGGTCGATGGCGCTGAGGGCATGCAGCGCAACATCGAACTCATTCGCACCGTGCGCGAGGTGATCGGGGATGGCCTCGACCTCATGGCCGACGCCTACATGGGCTGGACCCTCGACTACGCCAAGCGCATGCTCCCGCTGCTCGAACCGTTCCACCTGCGCTGGCTGGAAGAGGCGGTCATTCCCGACGATACGCGCGGCTACAAAGAGCTGAAGTCCTACGGCCGAGTGCCCATCGCCGGCGGCGAGCACGAGTTCACCCAATTTGGCTTCCGCGATCTGCTCGAAGCCAACGCGCTGGACTACATTCAGTTCGACACCAACCGCGTCGGTGGCATCAGCCAGGCGCGCAAGATCACCGCCATGGCCGAGTCGTTCCAGGTCCCCGTCGTTCCGCACGCCGGCCAGATGCACAACTACCACGTCGTCATGGCGAGCCTGAACTCGCCCATCGCCGAGTTCTTCCCCAAGGTCGACGTCGAAGTGGGCAACGAACTCTTCTGGTACATCTTCGACGGCGAGCCGGTTCCGGTCGACGGATACATCGACCTCGACGAGAACACACCCGGCCTCGGCCTCACCGTCAACGAAGAATCCCTGAAGCGCTTCACCATCATCGAGTAAAGGACTGTCATGATTCATCTGGTTCAGATCAGCGACGGCAAATCGCGCCGCGTTGCCTTAGTCGAGGAACCGCACCTCCGCTGCCTGGAGGGAGTCGAAAGCGTCTACGAACTCGCTAGGCAGTGTGCGGCCTCCGGCGCAAAGTTCGACCAGCAAGCCCTCGCGCTCGCACGCGGCGAGTCGCTGGACTACAACGCGATCTACGCGGGCACTTCAGCATGGCGCCTGCTCGCGCCGATCGATGTGCCAGGCCAGCCGGCGCGGCTCGCCGTCTCCGGCACCGGCCTCACGCATCTGGGCAGCGCAAAAGATCGGCAGGCGATGCACCTCGCCGGCCCGCCGAAGGCGGAAGCCGTAACCGACAGCATGCGCATGTTTCAGTGGGGCGTGGAGGGCGGCCGCCCCGCCGAGGGTGAAATCGGCATCGCGCCCGAGTGGTTTTACAAAGGCACCGGCGCCGTTCTGCGCGGACCCTTCGAGCCCCTTACCGTTCCGTCCTACGCGGAAGACGGCGGCGAAGAGGCCGAGGTGGCCGGCATCTACCTCATCGGCGAAGACGGAACGCCGTATCGCATCGGCATGACAATGGGCAACGAGTTCTCCGACCACAAATTCGAGAAGCGCAACTACCTCAACCTCGCTGGCTCAAAACTGCGCACCTGCAGCATCGGCCCGGAACTCGTCGTCGGCGCTTCGTTCCAGTCCGTCCCGGGCGAAGCCACCATCCAGCGGGGCACCGGGAAAGTCTGGTCGAAGGCCATCGAAACCGGTGAGGCCAACATGTGTCACAGCCTCGCCAACATGGAGCACCATCACTTCAAGTTCGAGGACCACCGCCAGCCCGGCGACGTGCACGTCCACTTCTACGGCGCGCACTCGCTCAGCTTCGGCGCCGGCATCGAACTGGAGGACGGCGACTGGATGCAGGTGCAGTTCGAGGGCTTCGGCCGCGCGTTGCGCAACCCCATCCGTATTGCGTCAAAGAACGAAAACCGCCGGATCGCAGTGCGGTCGCTGGCCTGACACGAAAAAACAGGAGGAGCTTGCCATGGCGGACAAGGTAGCAATTCTGGGATTGGGAACGATGGGCGGCGGCATGGCGGCGAACCTGCTCAAAGCAGGATTCCCGCTGGCCGTCTACAACCGCACTGCCGCGAAGGCCGCCCCGCTGGTCTCTGCCGGCGCGCGCCTGGCAGCAACACCTGCGGATGCTGCCCAGGGCGCCGCGTTCGTCATCAGCATGCTGGCCGATGACGCGGCATCCCGTGCCGTCTGGCTCGGGCCAAACGGAGCCCTCGCCGCAGCGGACAAGGGCGCCATCCTGATTGAGTCGAGCACCGTGAGCCCGGCGTGGATTGCGGAATTTGCCGGCCAAGCCACGCAGCATGGCGTCGAACTGCTCGACGCGCCGGTGACCGGCAGCAAAGCCCAGGCAGCGGCCGGTCAGCTCACGTTCCTGGTGGGCGGCAGCGAACGCACGCTCGAAGCTGCCACGCCCGTGCTCAAGGCGATGAGCAAGGAAATCGTCTACCTGGGCCCGATCGGCAGTGGCGCAAAGCTCAAGCTGATCAACAACTTTCTCTGCGGCGTTCAGGTCGCATCCCTGGCCGAGGGACTTGCGTGGATCGAACGCTCCGGCCTGGACCGCGAGAAGGCGCTTTCCATCCTGAAGGCGGGAGCGCCGGGAAGTCCGCTGCTCGGGGCCATCTCCGCCCGCATGGTCAGCCAGATCTACGGCGTCAACTTTCTCCTCCGGCTGATGGCAAAAGACCTCCGCTATGCCCAGATCGAGGCCGCCCGTTGTGACATCGACCTCACCACCGCAGTTACAGCGCGCAAGCTCTTCGAGGATGCCGTCGCCAGGGGCTTCGGGGAAGAGGACATGGCATCTGTGATTGAGCCGCTGCGCAACAAGTAGCCTTTTGCCGGTCTGTTGACCTCGCAAAACCCGCTTGCACCCTCACGCTAGCCGCGCCCTCGTTTTCAGGCGATACTAGGAGTGTGACGAAGACTTTCTACATCGAGACGTTCGGTTGCCAGATGAACGCCCATGATTCCGAGAAAGTGATCGGAACGCTGGAGCACGAAGGCTATATGCGCGTCGAGGACGAGGCCGACGCCGGCCTGATCCTCTATAACACCTGCTCCATCCGTGACAAGGCGGAGCAGAAGGTGTTCCATCGCCTGAACGAATACAAGCGCCTGCAGGGCGAGGGCAAGAAGTTCGCCGTCCTCGGCTGTGTCGCCCAGCAGGAGGGCGAGAAGATCTTCGATCGAGCGCCCTACGTCTCGCTGGTCAGCGGCTCTGCCTCCTACCGCAACCTCCCCGAGATGCTGGTGCGCCTGGAAGCTGGCGAGCGCCGCATCACCGGCCTCGATGATCGCCAGACCGAAGAGACCTTCGACACCGAATTCACCTCGCGCGGCAATCCGCATCGCGGCTACATCACCATCGTCGAAGGCTGCGACAAATTCTGCGCCTACTGCGTCGTCCCGTACACCCGCGGCAAGGAGCGCAGTCGCGCCTCGGCGTCTGTGCTCGCCGAGGCCCAGCGCATGGCCGACGCCGGCTTCACTGAAATCCAACTCCTCGGCCAGAACGTGAACTCCTACCGCGACCCCAGCGGCAAGATGACCTTCGCGGAACTGCTCGCCGCCGTGGGGCAGGTCACGGGCATCCGTCGCGTGCGCTTCACCACGTCCCACCCCCGCGACTTCACCCGCGACATCGTCGAGGTGATCGACGCCTTCCCCACGCTCTGCGACCACGTGCATCTCCCGGTGCAGTCCGGCTCAACCGCCATCCTCAAAGCCATGTCGCGCGAGTACACCCGCGACTGGTACCTGGAGCGCATCGCCTGGATCAAGGCCGCCAAACGCGAGATCAGCATGACCTCGGACATCATCGTCGGCTTCCCGGGCGAGACCGAGCAGGACCTCGAATACACCGCGACGCTGCTCGAAGAAGTGGGCTACGATGCGGTGTTCGCCTTCAAGTACTCGCCGCGGCCCAACACGCCGGCCATCGGCATGGCTGATTCAATTCCCGACGAAGAAAAATCGCGCCGCCTGCAGATCCTCCTCGACCGCCAGCGTGAAGTCCAGCGCAAGAGCTACGCGCGCCATCTTGGCCAGGTCATGGAAGTCATGGTGGAGGGCTACAACCATTCGCGCGCGCAGGTTGTTGGCCGCAGCTCGCAAAACAAAACGGTGAACTTTACCGTGAGTCAGCCTATACTTCCGGCCATGGGGAGCTATCTGCCGGTCAAAATCACGCAGACGTTTCCGAACAGCCTCGTTGGCGAGGCACTGGGGGCCTGATGAAGATCGGGACCGAACACGGAGATTCAATCGTCGCGGCAGCCAAGGCCGAAGTGGAGATGCAGATTCGCGGGCTGATGATCGATCCGCTCACCAATATGCCCATCGTCGTGCTGAAGGACGTGGCCAGCGATACCGTGCTGCCTATCTGGGTTGGCATTTTTGAAGCAAATGCGATTGCGCTGGAGTTGGACAAGACCGCGACGCAGCGCCCGATGACCCACGACCTGATGCGCAACATGACTCGCGCTTTGAATGGAGTCGTGCGCAAGATCGTCGTATCGGAGTTGCGCGAAGACACCTTCTACGCCGTGATCTGGATGGAGCAGGGCGGCGAGACCATCGCGATGGACTCGCGCCCCAGCGACGCCATCGCTCTTGCGCTACGCTGGGACTGCCCCATCTACGCAAGCCGCGCCGTGCTCGACAACGCCAAACAGGTCAGCGAAGGCCCCCAGAACGTTGATGGGGAAGAGGCGCGCCGCTGGCTTGAAAATCTGAACGACGACGATATGGGCCGCTACAAGATGTAGGTTACTTTGCCTGCGCCATCGCTCCCTGGACCACTGCCAAAATCTTCGTCGGATCGCATTGCCCGTCGGCAGTGCCGCACACCGCCTGGTACTCGTTGTGCGTCACCACGACGATGGTTGGCGTGAACTCGACGTTCAGGCGCTGCCCCAGGTCGTAGTCCGCTTGCACCTTTTTCGCCAGCGATCCATCGGGGTCGATCACGGCCGGCATCTTCTGTCCATGTTTCTGCAGCCACACGGACGTGAACTTGTTGATGTCTTCCTTGCTCGAAATCAGGCTCTGGGATGTGAAGACGTCGGTGCGAAAATCAGCCGCAAGTTTCGGGCTGATCTTGTCCTGGATGTAGCGTGCGCAAACCGCGCCGTCAAAAGTCCACACATGCGCTGCCAGCGGGAAGTCGTAGCGCACCAAGGTCACGTGCGTCTTCGCAACAGCCTCAAGTTCATACGGATGGGCCCGCGCGCAGGAAGGACATCCCAGATCCTCGAAGACGATCATCGCGACATTGCTGCCGGCAGGAGGCCGCAGAATCGAAGTGTCGCGAAAGTCGTCGCGCGTCGCCTTCCCCGCGAACTGGGCTTTCGTGGTGGACGGGTGCAGCCAAAGCGCAAGGCATACCGCAGTGACGATCAGGAAACGCCGCATCGTGGTGTTTTCTCCAGGTGTGTGAAAGGTCTGTCCCATTATTTCAAATTGCGCGTTCAGGCGGGATCCATCGGTTGGCCGGTCAGAGTGTGGAGCAGCCGATCCCACAGGTGGCCATAGTGATCCCAGCCACCGAGCGCCTTCACCCGCTCCAGCGCCGCTGCGGACATCCGCGCCCGCAGCGGGGGGGCGTCCGCCAACTGCTGCAGCCGCTCGGCCAGCGCGCCCGAGTCCCGGCCGGCGACGATAAATCCCTCAACCCCATCCGTGAACAGGTCCTCAGCGCCCGTTGCTGCGGTGGCAATCACCGGGCATCCGCACGCCATCGCTTGCCCCTGCACCAGCGCCAGTCCCTCCTCGACACTCGGCAGCGCCAGCACGTGACTCCGCGACATGCGCTCCGCCAGCTCTGGCTGCGGAATTGAGCCGGTAAAGGTTACATGTTCCTGTGGCAGCTTGCTCAGCAGTCCGCGCACATCCTCCTGGACATAACCGACCATCGTCAGTCGCTTGTTCGGATGCCGCAGCCGCGCGAACGCCTCCAGCAGGTATGGCACGCCCTTGCGCAGGCTGATCTGCCCGGCAAACAACACGTCGAAGGAATCCGCCGCCGGCGCCCCCGTGGGCGTAAACCGGTCCAGCCGTACCCCGTACGGCAGCACGTGCACCTTCTCTGCCGCGATGCCCTGCGCCAGGAACGACCGCCGCGCCATCTGCGACGGAACCGTGATCGCATCGGCCACCGCGTAGATCGCCTCTTCGCGCCGAACGATATGTGCCGGGGGCAGGGAATAGGCAACGCCCCAGCGCCGATGCTCCTCCGCCATCACCTCGTCCTGAAAGCGCTGGTGCGTCGAGCCCCGATCGCAGATGAACTTGCCGCCCGCGGCCTGCACCTTCGGCCCAGCCGTCAAACCTGCCCCGGAGATCGCGATCAGCGCGTCGCATGGTTCAATCTTCCGCCGCAGCCACGCGTCAAAGCCCAGCGAGTTCCACTCATTGAAGCGCCCATCGAGCGCCGGTGTCGACAAGCCCGCACGGCGCAGCAGGTAGTCCGTCGTGTGGATCAGCGGATACGTGCGGACCAGTTCGCGCGGCAGTCCTTCGCGCTTCAACCGCGCCCACGGCCACGTCGAATAGATCCGCCGCAGGTGGTTCCGTTGGTTGAGCTGGTGCGCAAGCTCGAAGTGGTGGAACACGCCGAAGACGGCCTGGATGACCTGCATGGCTACGTCAGCGCAGGCTCAATAATTCCGTGCAGGCTTTGAATCATCGCGCGCTGGCTGCCCTTTCCGCCGGCTGGCTTTCGCACACGCAGAGCTCAATCCAATCGCACAGCATATGCCCGCACAGAATATGTGCCTCTTGTATGCGCGCGGTCTCCTTCGATGCGATGGCCACAACCACGTCCGCGATCCTGCCAGCCGCACCACCGCCCTGTCCTGTAAACGCCACAGTGTAGGCGCCCAGCTTTCGCCCCTCGTCCAGCGCTGCGCATACATTCTTGCTGTTGCCCGAGGTCGAGATGCCTACCAGCACATCGCCCTCCACGCACAGCGCCTCCACCTGCCGGCTGAAGACCTGCTCGAACCCGTAGTCGTTGCCAATCGACGTCAGCGCCGAGGAGTCCGTCGTCAGCGCGATCGAAGGCATGCCCCGTCGCTCCCGCCGAAAGCGCCCTACCAGTTCCGCCGCCAGATGCTGCGCATCGCCGGCGCTGCCGCCATTGCCGCACCACAGAATCTTGTTGCCCGCCATCAACGCGCGCGTCATCTCTCGCGCAATCTGCTCCAGAATCGGCTGCTGCGCGCGAAGTTGTTCCACCACCGAAAGATGCTCGCTGATGGCGCCGTCGAAGATCGCAGCCGGATTCAGCATGCCACCCCCGCACTGGGGCCGAGTGTCGTGCAGCTGGGTGACATCCTCATTCCGTTATCATACCGGGACAGCACCTCCTTATGAAGACACCCACGCCCGATCCTCCCCCGTTTCCTCCGCAGCAGATTCGCAACGTCTTCCTCGACCGCGATGGCGTCATCAACCGCAAGCCCCCCGAAGGCGAGTACATCGGCCACTGGAGCGACTTCCACCTCCTGCCCGGCGCCGCCTCCGCCATTGCCGCGCTCAACCGCTCCGGCCGCCGCGTCCTGGTCGTCTCCAACCAGCGCGGCGTTGCCCTGGGCCTCTACGCCGCCGCGGACGTCAACGCACTCCACACAGCCCTCAACCAACACCTTGCCGCCCACGCCGCCCACATCGACGCCTTCTACTTTTGCCCGCACGATAAAAATCAGTGCGACTGCCGCAAGCCGAACATCGGCCTCTTCGAAAACGCCTTCCGCGATTTCCCCGACGCCTCCCCCGCCAACAGCGTCGTCATCGGCGACTCCCTGTCCGACATCGAGGCCGCCCGCAACCTCGGCGCGCCCTCCATCTTCATCCAGGGCGACCCCGACACGCAGAAGCCCGGCGCCAGCCAGGCAGCCGCCCTCGCCGACGCGGTTTCGCCCTCTCTGGCTGCGGCCGTAGAGCAATTCCTTCCATGACGCAGTTACGGTCCGTGCCTCTCGCGTCGATACAATCAAGACCATAAGGGGGATGGAGTGAGTCTCGTGCGGAGCATAAAGGGCGCGGCCTTCTCCGCAGTGGCAGCCGTGGAGCGCGCAGTCCGTGCTCCCGTGCGCGAGTCGCTGGCGGGAACCAAGAATTTTCTGCTGATGCAAAGCTCCACTGCGCTGGGGACAACGCTGCACGCAACGCCACTTGTTCCCGCACTGCGCGCGGCGATCCCCGGCTGCAGAATCGCGGTTGCGGCAAGTGGCCTCGCACGCGAGGTGTTTCGCAACAATCCCGGCGTCGATTGGCTGATCGAGATTCCGAGTCCGCTGACGGATTTGCCCGCTGCGGCCGCTTCGCTCCGCCGCCAGATTCCGTTCGGAGCCGAACGGTTTGCCGCGCTGACCACGCTGGGCAATGAGCGCACCCGCGTCGGGATCGCCGCCCTGCTCAGCGGAGCCACGGCGCGCGTAGGATTTACCGAGGTTCCCGAACTCTACCAGGCAGTTCTGCGGTTCGATCCCTCGCGCAGCCTGCTCGACAACAATCTGCGCATCGTGGAAGCCTTGGGCCACCCGTTCCGGCATTTCGAGCCCCAGACCTTTTGCACCCAGGCGGACCTCGCGTGGGCAAAGGAAACGTTGCAGAACGCGGGCGTCCGCGAGGGACAAATGGTCGCGGCGCTGGTGACACAAACCAGCGTGACCCAACGCAAGAGTTGGCGGCCAGAGCGCTTTCAGTCCGTGGCCAGGCATCTGATCGACGCCTACGGGGCGCACCTGGTCTTTGTTGGAACGGCGGCAGAGGCGGCCGCGATCGAGGAACTTCGGGCCAGTCTCGGGGATCAGACCACCAGCGTTGCGGGCAAGACCTCTCTGTTGCAACTGAGTGCGCTGCTGAGCCTGTGCCGCGTAGGTTTGACGCTCGATACCGGGCCCTTGCACATGGGAAGAACCGTGGGCCTTCCCATGGTCATCATTGCCCCCGCGTGGTCGCCGACGTTGGAATGGCTGCCGCTCGGCGACAGGCGGTACCGGATCCTCAAGAATGCGGACCTGCCGGTCTGCCCTCCCGACTATGTCATCGACGAGGTCTCCGTGGACGAGGTCATCGCTGCGTTGGAGGAGTTACTGGCCGAATTTCCGTCAGGCGCCGTCCGGGACTGACTCGTTGGCCGGAACTGGATCCGTCTAGCGCTGCGCCAGCATATCCAGGCTGCTGAAGAACTCCGGAAACGAGATCGCCGCAGCCTCCGCGCCGTCGATCTGCGTCTCGCCCTCAGCCCGCAGCGCCGCAATTGAAAACGCCATCGCAATCCGGTGATCGCTGCCGGAGTCGATCGTCGCTCCATGCAGCCGCTGGCCCCCGGGAATCTCCATGCCATCCGGATTCTCCGTCACCACTGCTCCCATCGCGCGCAGATTCTGCGCCACCAGCGCAATCCGGTCCGACTCTTTCACCCGCAGCTCCTGCGCGTCGCGGATGATCAGCCCGTTAGCGGTATAAGGCGCAATCGCCGCCAGCACGGGAAGCTCGTCGATCACCTGCGCCGTCAGTGCGCCGCTGATCACAAACGGCACACCCGCAGCCGCGCCCCCATAGTTCACCTGGATCGTCCCAATCAATTCGCCGTGGCTCTCTTCCACGTTGAGGACCTTGATCCTGCCGCCCAGCGCCGCGATCACATCCAGCAGCGCCGCCCGCGTCGGATTCATGCCAATCGAGTCCAGCACGAGATTGGAATCGGGGTAGAGCAGCGCCGCGCAAAGAAAGAATGCCGCCGACGAAATGTCCCCCGGCACGGTCGCTTCAATCGCCTTCAGCTTCTGGCCGCCCGCGATGGATAGTTTGTCGCCCGATCGCGTCAGCGTCGCTCCGAACGCCTTCAGCGCATGCTCCGAGTGATCCCTCGTCCGGATCGCCTCACTCAAACTCGTCGTCCCCTCCGCCTGCAGTCCCGCGAACAGCACCGCCGTCTTCACCTGCGCGCTCGGAATCGGCGTCGTAAAGTCGATCGCATTCAACGGCCCCCCGTGGACCGTCATCGGCGCATGTCCGTCCGTCAGATCAAGTTTTGCCCCCATCTGGCTGAGCGGCTTGCGGATACGCTCCATCGGCCGCATCGTCAACGAGTGGTCGCCAATCAGCGTGAACGTGTGCGGATGAGGCGCAATCAGCCCCGCCAGCATACGCATCGTCGACCCCGAATTACCGCAGTCGAGCGGCCCATCCGGCTGGCGAAACGCCCCCGCCACACCCGTCACTTCGATCGTTGCGGTCGGGCCCGAGCCCTGTTTCACCACGGTGGCCCCCAGCGCCTCCATGCACCCCAGCGACGAGTGCGGATCAGCCCCCGTCGAAAAATTGGACAGCCGCGTCGTGCCCTCGGCGAGCCCCGCTAGCATCGCGTAGCGGTGGGAGATGGACTTATCGCCGGGGACAGTGAGAGAGCCTTGCAGCGTGCGGGCGGGACGGATCGTTTGTGTGGACATTCACTTTCTAGTGTAACCAACTCGCGGCGGCACCTGCCCACCTAACCCTTCGTCATTCCCACCCAACTCGTCGTCATTCTGGAGCAAAGCTCCAGAATCTCTGTATTTCGTTTTTTCTTGTTGGTTCGTGCACCACACTAGTTCCGCGATGCTGCCAACACATCCACCACCCCGCTAACGGTGATGCCGATCGTCGGCGGATGCAGTAGCGTGTTATGGATCAGGCAGTGGTGCACGGCCTGCACGACGCCCGCGTGCTGCTCGGCGGAGAGTTCCACCGGCACCGAAACCGCGATCTGGAAGTTGTCCATGCGCATCGGGTTCGGAACCTTGTCCGCGCTCACATCCACGCGCGTGCCAGGTGTGGTGATGCCTTTCTTCTTCAGATACGCCACTGCGTAAAACGCGGCGCACGAGCCCAGCGCCGAAAGCATCAACTCCGGAGGCGTCATCGCCTCGTCGTATCCTCCCGCCTGCTCCGGCTGGTCGCTGGCGATGGTGTGCTGCCGAGCCTTGATCTCAAACTGAACTGCCCCTAAGTGTTCAACGTGAACTTCCATTGTCTTGCCCCATGGTCTGTAACTACAACGTGTGACTACAGCGTGTGTGTTGCCGGACGAATCAATGCAGCCTCCATCCGTTCGCGCAGCACCGAGCGGGCTCGATGCAGCCGCGACTTCATTGCCCTCAGCGAAATGCCGAGCCGGTCCGCAACCTCTTCGCCCGGCAATTCCTCCAGGTCGCGCAACTCGTAGACCGTCCGCAGATCCGGCTTCAGTCCTCCGACCGCGTCCCGCAACATCTGCCTCATCTGGGCGGCAGCGACAATCTCCTCCGGCGCGGCCGCGTTATCCCGCACCTCCAGGCCCGCGTCCTCCAACTCGGACAGTTGCATCAGCGGCATCAGCCTTTCATGCGCCTTCAACTGCCAGCACACCCGCCGCGCGATCTGTGCCAGCCACGCCCGGAACAACGCCGAATCCCGCAGCTGGTCCATGCTGCAATACGCCTTCAGCAGCGCCTCGATCAGAACATCTTCCGCGTCCTCATGATTCCCGCAGACCCGCAGCATCTGCCGGTAGATCGCATCCTTGTGCTCATTTGCCAGGGCCTCAAAATCCACTTCGCCGCACCGCCGTTCTGCTCTACGCGCGCCCTCTCAATGCGCAAGTGGAACTTACCATCCTGCTCCCTCGCCGGTTCCACGGCAAGAGCGCAAGCAGGTACGCCATGCCGCAAAAATTCGTGGTGCCGGCAACGACAAGTCCACCGCCAACAAAGCCGGCCAGCCAGTACCACGCAGGATTCACAAAGAACCCCAGAAATACTCCAGTCAGCACCAGCACCCCTGCGCCCAGCCGCACCTGCCGTTCCAGTGCCCAGCGCGACCGCGTCGACGCAACCAGCGGCAACCCTGCAGCCTGCCAGGCGTCCGTGCCTCCGCTGAGCACAACCAGATCGCCCACTTTCCCGTCCAGCATCGCGCGCGTCATCTCGGCCCGCTTGCCGGCCTGGCACACCAGCACAACGCGCTCCCGCGGCAGGTCGCTCAGCCGGCACTCAATCTCATCCATCGGAATATTGATCGCCGCCGGAATATGTCCCGCGGCAAACTCCGTCGCGGAACGTACATCGATGCAATTCCAACCAGGACCGCCCCGTTGGCCCAACTCCTCAACGTCAATCGTTGCTTCGCGCCGCGTAGCTATCATGAACTCGATTTCCCTCTACTCAGGCAGAGGGCATCCGCGCGAAAAAGGATTCAGCGCGCCGAATTAAGTTTCTCTCGCGCGAATATCGCTCCTGCCCGCGCCGGTTCATTCCACACCCCAAAGGCGTATGCTAGGCTCATACCCTGCGAGGTCGCCTTTTGCGCGCATCCACAACCAGGCCGCCCTTCCAACCCTGTTCACGCCTCCACGAACTCTCGGCTGAAGAGGCTGAACTGTACCGCCAGCTGGACCCGGCCAAAATCCCGCAACACGTCGCCATCATCATGGACGGCAACGGCCGCTGGGCCGGCAAGCGCGCCCTCAAGCGCTTCCTCGGCCACCAGCAGGGCGCCGAAAGCGTCCAGTTCGTCGTCGAGACCGCCTCGCGCATCAACCTGCCCTTCATCACCCTCTACGCCTTCTCGCTCGAGAACAACCTGCGCCGCCCCAAGTCCGAGGTCAATTTCCTGATGAAGCTCCTTAGGAGCTACCTCGTCGGCAACGTCAAGCGCATGAACGACAACAACGTCCGGATGGAATACATCGGCCGCATCCACGAGTTGCCCAGCGAAGTGCAGGACACCATGCAGTGGGCCTCCGAGGCCACTGCCCGCAACACCGGCACCACCCTCACCCTCGCCCTCAATTACGGCTCCCGCTCCGAGATCGTCGACGCCGCCCGCTCCATCCTCAGCGAGCTCATCGCCGAGGCCCACCAGCGCGGCTGCTCGCTCGAAGACCTCCTCCAGGTCGACGGCCTCGAAACTCGCCTCGACGAGCATCACATCTCCGACGCCCTCTACACCGCGCACATGCCCGATCCCGACCTCGTCATCCGCACCTCGGGCGAGCAGCGCATCTCCAACTTCCTGCTCTGGCAAATCGCCTACTCGGAAATCTTCATCACCGACCGCCTCTGGCCCGACTTCCGCGGCATCCACCTGCTCGAGGCCATCCAGAACTACCAGAAGCGCGAACGCCGCTTCGGAGGCCTCGGCGAAACCTTCACCGACGAAGACCTCGACACCCTCGAACCCGCAGCCGAAGTCGCCGAAGAGATCGTCACCGAACTCTCCCCCAAGCAACTCACCCCCCGCTGAGCCGTCCCGCAGCTTGTCATTCCGGCAAGTTGTCATTCCGGAAAATTTGTTATTCCCGAAGGGAATCTGCTTTTGTCTTCCGGAGTAGCAGCGCCCTTCAGGGCGCGATAAACTTCCGCCGGATCGAGGGGCTTCAGCCTCGGGTTCCCCGGGCTCTAAAACCGCCCCGCCTTCCGCCCCGCGTCATACAACGACAGCCCGATCAGCGTCTTCCCATCGTGAATCTTCCCCTCCGCCACCAGCTTCATCGCCTGCGAAAGCGGCATCCGGATAATCTCGATGTGCTCATCCAACTCCGGCGTCGCCACCCCCTCGCGAAGTTCCCGCGCGAGATAGATCTGCATCCACTCGCCCAGAAATCCAGGGCTGGCAAAGTACCGCAGCAGCATCGTCCACTTCTTCGCCCGGTAGCCCGTCTCCTCGATCAACTCCCGCTTCGCCGCCGCCAGCGGAGCCTCACCCGGATCCCGCGACCCTGCCGGCAGTTCAATCAGGTATTGCCCCGCCGCATGCCGGTACTGCCGCTCCAGGATCACATCCGGGTCCGCCGGATTCGTCCGCTCATCCACCGCCAGCATCACCACCGAACCATTGTGCCGGACCACGTCCTTGATGTGTCGATGTCCATCCGGCTCCTCAATCTTGTCCGTATACACGTTGAAGACCCTGCCCTTGAACGACAGCTTCGACGAGACCAGCTTGCCCATGCCCGCCCGCTTCTTCGCCGCAGTTTTCGTCGCTTTTTTCAGGTCAGCCATGCGTCTACGGTATCATCCTGCATCGGGGGCGAAAATATCGCATCCAATCCCATGCATGCCTCAATCAATGGGAGTTGTAGCGCGCCCCGAACCACCACCACGTTGCCGAATGAGGGAAGGTCTGAGGATTCTTGATGAGCACTGAGTGTTATCCCATCGCCACACTGCCGCACATCACGCGGCTCTACCGCGACTACCTCGCGATGGGAGGCAACCCCGCATCCCCACTCCGCACCTGGTACGGCGCCGAACCCCTCGGCCGGGCCTGGATGCAGCCGCCGAATCCGCCGGAATCCGCCGCCCCAGCCAACAACTCCCAGGCACTCGCTACCGCCCTCGAGCAACAAAGCCTCACCTTTGGCGCCTCCCTCGCCACGCTCGCCAACATCGCCAGGCTCCGTAGCGGAGCCCGAGCCGTCGTCACTGGCCAGCAGGTCGCACTCCTCGGCGGCCCGCTCTACTGCCTGCTCAAGGCCTCCACCGCCATCGCCCGCGCGAAGCAAGTCACGGCGGCAACCGGCGTCGAGCACGTCCCCATCTTCTGGCTCGCCACCGAGGACCACGACCTCGAAGAAGTCGACCAGGTCTCGCTCCTCACCAAGACCTCCGTCGAAACTCTCCGCCTCGGCCTCAAATCCCACGACGCGCCCGTCGGCAGCGTCGCGCTCGACTCTGCAGTAGACGCCCTCCTCGAACAGGCCGCCGAACTCCTCACCTACGCACCCATCTGCGATCTTCTCCGCGAGTCTTACGGCAGCGCCAGCTCCCCCACCTTCGCCTCTGCCTTCGCGCGCCTCATGACCCGTCTCTTCGCCGACCACGGCCTTATCGTCATGGACGCCGCTGGCCGCGACTTCCACGCCCTCGGCGCCTCCGCCCTTCGCCCCGCCATCGAATGCGCCGCCGACCTCGAAGCCGCCCTCCTCGCCCGCGCCACCGAACTCGAGTCCGCCGGCTACCATGCCCAGGTGCTGGTCAAGCCCGGCGCCTCGCTCCTCTTCCTCGTCAGCGAAGCCGACGGCGGGAAGACCCGCCAACCCCTCCGTCGCCTCCCCGACGGCACCTGGCGCGCCGGGGCAGGGAACTTGGCCGCCACCTACACCACCACCGACCTCCTCGCGATCCTAGACGCCACGCCCGAACGCCTCAGCCCCAACGCTCTCCTCCGCCCCGTCTTCCAGGACACCATCCTCCCCACCACCGCCTACATCGGCGGCCCCGCGGAGGTCGCCTACTTCGCGCAGAGTGCCGTCCTCTACCAGCAAATCCTCGGCCGCGTCACGCCCATCCTCCCCCGCCTCTCGGCCAGCCTTATCGAACCGGCCATCGGTGCCGTCATGGCCCAGCACGAGGTCACCCTGCCCGACGCCATGCAGCCCACCGAAGCCCTTGCCCAGCGTCTAGGCGCCCGCGCCATGCCTATCGAAGCCAAGCGCCGCCTTGCCACCGCCGGCAACGCCCTCGACGAGGCCCTCACCGCCGCCGAGGATTACCTCGGCACCCTCGACCCCGGCCTGGGCAAATCCGCCGAAGTCTCCGCCTCCAAAATGCGCTATCAGATGGACCGACTGCGCCGCTTGGCCGCCACCTTCGAGCTCAACAAGGAAGCCAGCCTGCGCAAGCACGCCGACGCCATGACCCTCCACCTCTTCCCCGAAGGCCATCCCCAGGAGCGCGTCATCGCAGGCATCTGGTTCCTCGCCGGCTACGAAGCAGCCCACCCCGAAGCCACCACCCCCGGCGTCGGCCTTATCGCCCGCCTGGTCGACGAAGCCGCCAGCCAGTGCCCCGGCCACATTGTCATCCGCCTCTAATCCACGCTTGTCATTCTCTCTCTTCCCTTGTCATTCTGAGCGCAGCGAAGAACCCCCGCATTTCGCTTTTGCCGTTGCTCTTGTTTTTCGGGATTAGCAGCGGGCTTTAGCCCGCGGTACAGGGCCTGCTATAGAAAGGGCTTTAGCCCCGGGGCCCCTTCGGCTCCAACTGACAACTGATCACGGACAACCGACAACTGGCTTAGAATGGTCTCCGACGAAGAGGAGAACCACATGGGCCTGAGCGACGAATCCTTCGAAATCACGTGTCCCGACTGCGGCGCAATGCTGAAGGTCGATCCCGTCACCCGCGCCATCATCGCCCACACGCCCGCCCCCCGCAAGCGCATGTTCGAGGACTTCACGGACGCCGCCAAGGCCGCCCGCGAAGCCGACGCCCGCCGCGACTCCATCTTCGCCCAGTCCGTAGACGCGCAAAAAAACAAGGACGACCTCATGGCCAAGAAGTTCGCCGAGGCCGTCAAGAAGGCCAAGGAAAAGCCCATGACCGAGCGCCCCCTCCGCGACTTCGACCTCGAATAGCTCAGACACGCGGCGGGTGCACCATGAATGACAATCCTCTCGCCCGCCTCTCCGCCATCTGTCTCGCCCTCCCCGGCGCCGAGCGCGAGGACATGGGCGTCCACGCCGCCTTCCGCGCCGGCAGGAAAGTCTTCGTCTACTACCTCCACGACCATCACGGCGACGGCATCCTCGGCTTCGCCTGCAAACTCCCGCCCGGCGAAAACACCGCCCTCATCGCTGCCCGTCCCGACCGCTTCTACATGCCGGCCTACGTCGGCCCGCGCGGCTGGGTCGGCTTCCGCCTCGATCGCGGCCGGATCGCCTGGACCGAAGCAGCCGAACTCGTCCGCGTCAGCTACACTCTCGTCGCCCCGAAGCGCCTCCTCCGCGAACTGGAATCCCTCCCCGAATCCGCCCTGAAGAAACGCTGATTTTGGCAGGAAATCGCGATGTCAAGTCCTTAGCACCTCATCTGCCACAATCAAAAGGCCTTAGCTTTGTCAAGGAGACATGCTCCATCTCGTATAATGGAAATAGGGGAATAATCGAGAAAAGCAGGGGCCCAAACGGCGCCGCCCACCTCCCAATCTTCTCCGATTTGTATATATAAAGCGTATATACAAATCGATAAATGATTGATGATAAACGTCTTGGCTTGATATATCCCCGGGGGGTCTATCGCCGGACCTGTACGCCGCCTCACTAGAATGGAGTTCATGCCGCCGATTCTCAATGCACAAGGCCTGTCCAAGCGCTTCGGCGCCGTGCCGCTCTTCCAGGACATCAGCTTCCCCGTCTCCGAAGGCGACCGCATCGGCCTCATCGGCCCCAACGGTGCCGGCAAGTCGACCCTGCTCGCCGTCCTCGCCGGCGAGCAGGAACCCGACTCCGGCGACGTCGCCACCCGCAAGCGCGCCCGCATCGCCTACGTGAAGCAGGAGTCGACCTTCGCCCCCGGCATCACCGTCCGCGACGTCTTGGAGGCTGCCATGGACCGCGCCGGCCTGGCCGACGCCGAGCACGACGGCCGACTGCACGAGACTGCCGGACGCACCGGCTTCCCCTCGCTCGCCGCCGAGGCCGCAACCCTCTCCGGAGGCTGGCGCAAGCGCCTCGCCATCGCCGAGGCCATCGTCACCCACCCCGATGTCCTGCTGCTCGATGAGCCGACCAACCACCTCGACCTCGCCGGCATCGCCTGGCTCGAAGACCTGCTCAACCAGGCCCAGTTCGCCTGCGTCATGGTCAGCCACGACCGTTACTTCCTCGAAAACGTTGCCACCGAAATCGTTGAGCTCAACAAGGTCTACGCCGAAGGCCTGCTGCGCGTGAAGGGTAGCTACTCGAAGTTCATCGAGGGCCGCCAGGCGTATCTGGAGGCGCAGTCGAAGCTGCAGGACGCCCTCAAGAATCGCGTCAAGATCGAGGTCGAGTGGCTCCGCCGCGGTCCCAAGGCGCGCTCCACCAAGGCCAAGGCCCGCATCGACAACGCCCAGGACCTCATCGGCCAGCTTCGCGACGTCAACCAGCGCGTGCAGACCTCGACCGCCGGCATCGACTTCGCCGCCACCGATCGCCAGACCAAGCGCCTGGTGGAGTTCGAAGGCGTTTCGTTGAGCTTTGGCACTCCTCCGAACGAGCGCAAGATCGTCGAAGACCTGAATTTCCTCATCACCAACGGCATGCGCGTCGGCCTCGTCGGCCCCAACGGCAGCGGCAAGACCACGCTGCTGCGCCTGCTCACCGGCGAACTCGAGCCAACCGCCGGCACCATCAAGAAGGCTGCCGCGCTCAAGATCGTCTACTTCTCGCAGATGCGCGAGTTGGAAGAAAGCGTCACCCTCCGCCGCGCCCTCGCGCCCGATTCCGACTCGGTCGTCTACCAGGGCCGCGTCGTCCACGTCGCCAGCTACGCCACCAAGTTTCTCTTCACCAGCGAGCAGCTCAACCAGCCCGTCGAACGCCTCAGCGGCGGCGAGCGCGCCCGTGTGCTCATCGCCAAGCTCATGCTCGAACCCGCCGACGTCCTCCTGCTCGACGAGCCCACCAACGACCTCGACATCGCAACCCTCGAGATCCTGGAAGAGAGCCTGCTCGAGTACACCGGCGCGCTGGTGCTGGTCACCCACGACCGCTACATGCTCGACCGCGTCTCCACCATCGTCCTCGGCCTCGACGGCAACGGCAACGCCGAAACCTTCGCCGACTACGGCCAGTGGGAGCAGTGGCAGCGCGAGCAGGGCTCCGCCAACAGCGACGGCAGCTCCGCCGAAGCGACCGCAACTCCCCGGCAACAGGGCGCCTCGCCGCAGACCGGCAAGAAGAAGCTCTCCTACCTCGAAGCCCGCGAGTACGCGAGCATCGAGGACAAGGTGCAGGCCGCCGAAGACCGCCTGAACGCCGCCCGCGACCTGCTCGACGATCCGGCCGTAGCGACCAACGCCGAAGCGCTGACCGCCGCGCTCCACGAGATGGAGCAGGCACAGGCCGCAGCCGACGAGCTCTACGCCCGCTGGGCCGAGCTCACCGAGAAGGCCGGCTGAGTGGCCTCCGCGCGATCAGCTCGCCTTCCTGTGCTCCGGGTTCGCGGTGTGCGGCTTGCTGCCGAGTTCGCGCCAGTGCGTTTCCTTCATGTCGACGCCGAACTTCTTCGCGGCGGCTTTGATGTTGCGAAACGCCTCGTCGCGATCTTCGTCGGAGACGTCCTTCACCTGGTCGAACCGCGCGATCGCATTGCGCACGTGCGATGCGTCGTTCAACGGCTCTTTTCGTTGCTTCGGAAAGGCGTACGTCGTGTCGCTCATATGCTTGCGCTCCTCGGTGTTCAGCGCGTTCGGTGTGTCGTGGGAAGACTTGTGAGTGCTTGCCATGAAGTTGCTCCTTGGAAAGTGTCGCGCACGGCCAGCCGTCACAACCCGGCAGCCGGTTGGTTAGATGACGCCTTCGCCCCGAGTGTTGGCGCAGCCGGCAACCGCTTCGCTGCTATCCTGCTTGCACCATGAAGAAGCTGCTTGCCGGAGTCGTCGTAGCCATCGCGTCCGCCGCCTGCGCGCAAACCGCGCCCAGCCGCCCCGTCGTGCTCCACGCCGCGCACCTGCTGGACGTCGCCGCAGGCGCACTGGTCTCGCCCGGCGAAGTCCTGGTTGAGGGTGAGCGCATCGTCGCCGCCGGCCAGCACGTCGACCGCCCCGCCGGCGCGGAAGTCATCGACCTGGGCGACCACACGCTGCTGCCCGGCCTCATCGACGCTCATGTGCACCTGTTCCTGCACCCCGGCGCCGAGGACCTGCAGACGATCCAGGAGAGCGTGCCTGAGCGCGTCATCCTCGCTGAGATCGCAGCCAAAGCCGACCTGATGGCGGGCTTCACCGCCGAACGCGACATGGGCACCGAAGGCGCCGGCTCAGCCTCGACCGCCATCCGCAACGCCATCGACGCCGGCCTGATTCCCGGCCCGCGTATGCGCATGAGCGGCAATGCCATCGACGTCATGGGCGGCCACGAAGACGCCATCGGCTACAACCCGGCCGCGCACGTCCCCTCGAACGCCGACTACGCCAATTCGGCCGACGACCTCATCCGCGTCATGCGCCTCCAGCACAAAGAAGGCGCGGACTTCGCCAAGATCTACGAGACGGGTCCGGACAAGTTGAAGGACGACGTCCTCACCACGCCGTACCAATACACTGAGGCCGAACTCCACGCCGCGGTGCTTGAGCAGGAGCGCCTGACCGCCGGCGTACCCGGAGCGATGGGCGTCGGCGTCCACTGTACGGGCGAGCCGGCCGCGGGATTCGCTGCCAACGCAGGCGTTGCGTCCATCGATCACGCCTACTACCTCAGCGCCAAGACGATGGCGACGATGCGCGCAAAGCAGATCTACGCGGTGCCAACGTTTGCCATCATGGAGTACTTCGGCAAGCAGGCGGAGAGCCACGGCCCTCCAGGCTGGGGAAACGCGATGCTGAAGTTCCACGCGGAACAGTTCAAACTGCAGCTGGCGGCCGGAGTACCCTTCGCCGTCGGCTCGGACGTCGGGCCGTTCCCGCACGGCACGCAGGCCCGCGAGTTGGAGCTGATGGTCCAGTTCGGAATGCCGGCGGCCGACGTCATGCGCGCCGACCTGATCAACGGCGCACGCCTGCTGGGCTGGGCCGGCCAGATCGGAGAGTTGAAGCCGCACTACTACGCGGATGTCGTCGCGGTGCCGGGCAATCCGCTGGAGGAAATCTCTGTGCTGGAGAAGGTCGCGTTCGTGATGAAGGGCGGCACGATCTATCGCCGCCCGTGAACTCGGCGCGCGCCGCTGGTCACGCTCAGCGAGTTGCTACTTGCCGGGATTGAACTGCTCGTCGGCGGACGGGCCGTAGACACCGGGAACGGGAACGTCGTTGAGCCGCAGGTAGACGCCGAGTTGGGCGCGGTGGTGGATGAGGTGGTTGAAGCACATGTGCCGGTAGGCGAGCGATCGCGGGCTGTTGGAGATGACGTGGTCGCCGAAGGAGAACTTCCACGGCTCGGCCAGTTGCGCGTCGGAGAGCGAGGCGAGGGCGGCGCGGCAGTCGGCTGCGTTCGTATCGAAGACGGCAAGCGCGGCGTCGCGCGTCGTGAATGTATGATCTGGCCACTTGTGGCCGGGGTCGGCCATGTTCAGGCTGGGAGTGGTCAGGATGGTCTTGCCGAAGACGGGCAGCGTAGCGACATGCATTGTGAGCTTGCCAAGAGGCATGGACTTGTCGTGACACTTGTACTCGGGATTCCCTTCAGGGACGGCCTGGAGGATGCGGCGAGTCATGGCGACTTCGATGTCGTAGTCCTGCAGGAGCAGTTCGGCGGTGGTCATGGGGTCTCCTCTGTCTAGATTCCGGTAATGTTGAAGCCGCAGTCGACGAAGGTGATTTCGCCGGTGATGCCGCTGGCCAGCGGTGAGCAGAGGAAGAGTGCCGTGTTGCCGACTTCGACCTGCTCGACATTTCTGTGCAGTGGAGCGCGCGCGGTCACGGCGCTCAGGATCTGGCTGAAGTCGCTGATGCCGCGTGCGGCCAGCGTCTTGATCGGGCCGGCTGAAATGGCATTGACGCGAATGTTCTTCGACCCCAGTGAGACGGCAAGGTAGCGCACCGCCGATTCGAGTGCGGCCTTGGCGACGCCCATCACGTTGTAGTTAGGGAAGACCTTTTCGGCGCCGTAATACGTCAGGGTCAGGATCGAACTGCCCTCGGGCATCAGGGGCGCTGCGCCGCGGGCCAGCGCAATCAGCGAGTAGACGCTGATGTCGTGCGCGATGCGGAAATCTTCGCGGGAGGTCAGAAGAAAGTCGTTCTTCAGCGCGTCGCCCGGTGCGAATCCGATGGAATGGATGAGGATATCGATCTTCGGGAAGGCGGCTCCGACCTGCGTGAACAGCCGGTCGATCTCTTCGTCCTTGGAGACGTCGCACTGAAAGGCGCGTCCCATGCCGGTCTGGCCTAATTCTGCGAGCAAATCCTCGGCCTCGCGCTGCAGGCGGTCCGACTGGTACGAGAGCACCAGAGTCGCGCCGGCCTCGGCCAACCTCTGAGCTACGCTGTAGGCAATGCTGCGCTTATTCGCGAGGCCGAAAACTACGGCCACCTTTCCCTTCAGATCGATCATCCTTCTCCTTCGAGAGCGTTCACAGTACAGCAACGCGGTCAGAATCTCGCGCGGCAGAGTTCCGAGGAAGAGGTTGGGCAGGCTCTCTGCTCTCCACTTCGCCGGCTGTGAGGACGCTCTCAATGCTCAAGAGTTAGGATACCAGCCGACTCGACGGGAAGCACAGGCCCGGCGCAAACAGCTTGCACTGCAGTTTTGGGGATGAGAAGGCGTTACCGCTGAGCCAGCGAAGAACTGACCGGAGGGATCATCATGCCGCCCAGGGCTGCCTGCGCTTCGTCACGGCTGTCCAGTTCTGCTTCTGCGTCCGCGGTGACGACTCGACGGCAGTTGCGGCCATCGCTCTTCGCCTGGTAGAGCGCTTTGTCGGCACGCGCGATCAGGGTGACGGCATCGTCGTCCATCACCGCCTCGGTGAGCCCGATGCTGAGGGTGAGAGGCATGCCTCCGTTGGTCCGGGTGGCGGTGGTCACGGCCTGGTTGAGCCTCTCGGTCACGGTGAGAGCGACGTTGCAGGAAGTCTGAGGCAGGATGAGGAGAAACTCGTCGCCGCCATAGCGGCCAAGGTAGTCGCGCCCGCGCAGATGGGTGGAGATGGTTTCGGCGACGTCGCGGAGGGCTGCGTCGCCGGCGGCGTGGCCCTGAATATCGTTGATGGATTTGAAATAGTCGACGTCGATGAGGGCGACGGAGAGCTTCTGCTTCCCGCGCTGGATATGCTTCAACTCGGCGGCAAGTTTGGCCTCAATGCCGCGGCGGTTGAATGCGCCGGAAAGGGAATCTTTCAGCGACTCGTCGCGGCTGCGAGCGATCAACTCGTGGCTGGAGATGGTCACAATGAAGAGGCCGGTAACGCAGATAAATACCACTCCAAGACAAAGGGTTGCCGTCCCTGCAGCGTTGCTCTCCAGTGCTTTGGAGGGTGCGCCGTAGATGATCGTCATGATGCCGCAGTTCACCGAAATGGCGGCAAAGAAGGACATGGTCGCCGCGAACAGGCGCATGGTCTTTGGGCTGGTGAAGGTTGGGGACTTGCGAAAGAGCTCAAGGGCGATGAGGCCGCGTACCAGACCGATGGTGGCGGAGATGGCAACGATGCGCGGGACGATGTTCTCTTGAATCTCGCTGAAGTAGAACAGGACACACAGAGAGATGAACGACGCCGTAGCAGGGATCATGGATGTCCGCCGGCTGCCCAGGAACCGAAGGATCCCGCGATACAAAAAGACGAACGACCCGAACACAAAGCAGTTCGCGACGGTGACGGAGAGAAAGTAGGGGATCGTGCCGCGTGACGCGAGCAGGAAGGTGCCGGGGATTCCGAGCAGGAAACTGATTGCAATGGTATTGATTCCGCGCAGGATGGGATACGAGCGCTTCATGCTGAAAAACACGACTGCAAATGCAATCGCGAGCATGAAATCGCAAGCGATCAAGGTCCGGTTATCCAACCAAGAAATGATGTCCATGCGTGCCCAACCTTTGTCGCCATGTTAGCCAGATTGCCGAAGGCAAAGAAGGGCACTTTAGTTGTAGTGAGTTGGACAATTCCACAGGAACGCACGGCTTGGAAGATGCTGAAACACGCGAAGATGTCGCGAATTGGGACAAGTCTGCGGTCGCGCTGATTTCTAGCGGGCAGTCAGCCAGTCGTACTGCTCCGCGGTCAGGGGGACGACCGACAGACGGAACTGGCGAAACAGGATCGAGCCCTGAAATACGGGCGCCTCCCGCATCTCGGCCAATGTCTTTTCGCGGGCGAGCTTTTTTACTGGCTGGATGCGCACGATGGGGTTCTTCGGGTCGGTTGCGTCCACCGAGACGACCTTGGCCGTGCCTACGGCGGCTTTGCCTTCGTTCGAGTGGTAGATGACGAGCTTTTCGCCCGGCTTCATGCTGCGCAGATTGAGCAGGGCCTGGGGGTTCGAGATGCCGTCCCAGGTCGTTTCGCCGTCTTTCAACAGGTCGTCGAAGGAATACTTGGTGGGTTCGGACTTGAGCAGGTAAGGCATGGGGACAAGGTACTAGGTTCGTGGTGCAAGGTTCAAGGTCAGCCGCCGAGATCGAGAAGTTCCACCTGGGGAATGGGTTGGCCGAGAAACTGGCTGCCGAGACGGGCAAACTTCTCTACCGAGTCGGTGGCGTAGCACTTGAAGGACGCGTCGCGGACGCTTGCTGGATCCTCGGACTGGGGGCTGAATTCACGCGAAACTTCGACGGCGGTCGCACGGGCGGAATCGACGACCTCGGCGCGCGAGCCCAGCTCCTGGAGCGTCGCGGAGACAAGAGGCGCGATGAGCGGATAGTGGGTGCATCCCAGGATCACGACCTTCGGCGAGCAGATGTCGAGGGCTTCGCGCAGATAGACGCGCAGAACGTCGCGCGTGACGGGATGATCGACCCAGCCCTCTTCGATCAGCGGCACAAGCAGCGGACAGGCTTTCTCCGTCGGGTGCAGGCCGCGCGCTTCGCAGAAGGCACGGTAGGCATGCGACTGCACGGTTGCCGTCGTAGCGAGGATCAGCGTGTCAGCGTTTGGATGATGCAGGTGCGTCATCTGAACGACGGGGTCGATCACGCCGGTGACGGGGATGCGCACTGCCGCGCCGATATCCGGCAGGGCGAGTGCGGTCGCGGTGTTGCACGCGATGACCAGGTGATCGGCGCCGCGGGATTCGAGGAAGCGGGCGCTCTCGACTGCATAACGCGCGATGGTCGTTTGCGACTTCGAACCATAGGGGAGGCGCGCGGTATCGCCCAGGTAGATGTAGTGCGCGCCCGGGATCAGCGGCAGCAACTCGCGCAGGACGGTGAGGCCGCCGAAGCCTGAATCGAAGACCCCAATCGTGGTTCGCGGCAACGGCAGGTCCACTAGCGAGCCTCCGGCGCGGCGCTGGTTGCGGTGTTCGTGACCTGGTAGGTGCGGCCCAGGTCGGCGTGCCCGTTCAGGGTCTCGCGCGGGCGGCCGTCTACCAGGAAACGGACCTCCACGATGCGTGGAAAGTTCGCGTACAGGGTGCCGATGATGGACTCGACGGTCAGCGTCTCCGGTCCGATGCCGGAGGGGTGGTGATCGGCAAAGGTGCTATGGAGGTTCACCACGGCAAGTTGTCCGCCGGGAACTTGCGGCGTGGCGGTGAGACTCCTGTCGGCGGCGTTCGCGTCTGGTTTGGGTCCGGGCCCGGCAGGCTGCGGCAGTTGCAGGGGTAGATCGAGGAGGAACACATCGTCGATGGCGGGCCCGCTCTCGATGGGATGGGTTGATGTCTTGTACGAGTACTCTGCGATGAGGCGCGCCAGCAACGCATGCGCTCGCGCGGTGGTTTCCGTCGGCAGCGCGATCTCCCGTTCCGCCATCGCGATGGAGCCGTCGGAGTCATTCGCAAGTGCCAGGTGGACCGTCTCGCTTGGGGTGGCGACGGGCGCGGCGAGCGGCGTCTCATTGCGGTGCCGCGTCAGCTTCTCGCGGGCCTGCTCGCAGCCGTGGAGCATGAACAGTGCCATCAGCAGAATCGCGCCGCCGAGGGTCCAGAAAAGAATGCGCTGGTAGCGAGGAATCACTGCGCCTCCTTTCCGCTGGATGCGGCGCGGCCTGCAGCTTCAGCGGCGGCGATGGCCCGCGCCGCCGCGGTTGCCTGTGCATTCGGGGCTGCTGCACTGGGGGCCGGAGGGATGGCCTCGGTTCGCCAGGTCTTGAGCGCGGCAACCAGCGCATCGACCACGCGCTGCTGATATTCCGCGTCCGTGATGGGCCGGGTGTCGGTGCCCGGGACGGCAAGCGGGGCTATCTCGACCGCGATGGCCGGACACATCAGGTTGTCGAGCGGCCGCACAGGCGCGTTTCCGGACCCACGGGGAAGATTGGTTGTCGCCAGGGCGGAGATGAGGTCGCTCGCGAGTTGCAGACTTTGGCGCTTGAATCCGGCTTGCGCCATCTCCCAGGGAATGGGGGCGAAGGGAGTATCGCCGTCGGCGGTGTTTTCGGAATCCGAGGGCTGCAGAGTTGAGGTGTAGACGTGGACACCGGAGCCGGTGGCCGTCGCATGCAGCACGATGCACGCCACCGCGTGGGTGTGGTTGGCGATCTCGGCGCGCTGGTCGGTCGTCAGCGTGTCGGGAATCTCGGCGCCGCGGGTTGTGACTACCGTGAAGTTAGCGGCGGCCAAGGCTCCGCGCAGCTTCAAGGCCATGGATAGCGTCAGGTCCTTCTCGACTGCGTTGTCGCTGAGCGTGGAGCCCGGGTCCGGCCCTCCGTGCGCCGGATCGAGCACGATCAGATTGGGGTTCATTGTGGATGCGGCCGGCGGCGGAGCAGCAGGAGGCTGGCCGCCCGCCTGGGCACGGATCGAATACACAGTCGCCGCCGCTCCCGCCAATGCGGCGATCAGGAGGGCGGCGAACTTGCGCGAAGGGGTCAACGGGTCTTCTTTGAACGACGGTCGGGCGAAGCCTCAGTCCAGAGCATAAATCGCAAGCCCGCTCAGCAACTTTGGATAGAAGTCCGTCGACTTTTGCGGCATGACGTCGCCGGAGAGCGAGACGTCGCGCAACTGGTCGAGAGTGATTGGCTTGATGAGGAACGCAACGTCGGCCTGGCCGGAATGCACCTGCTCGACCGATTCCGCTGCCTCGCGGATGAAGCGCACGTTGCCCAGCTTGGTGATGGTGTCCTGCGACAGACCGAGGATGCGGTCCAGCAGGATGGAGTGCAGTTGAACCACATCGAGCTGCGCCTGGCGCGCCGGGATGTCTGGCAGCGCCGCCTTGACCGCGTCAGGCTTCGCCTTCAGCAGATGGTTGCCATCGCGCGTGACGACAAGGAAGGCAGTGCCCGTCGACTCCGTGAGCGGCTTCAGGTCAGTCGAGTCGAGCTTGGTCACGGTAAAGAACTCCTCCGCCTTGGCGAGGAAGTCCGCGGTGTTGAAGTCCTTCAGGCCGAAGACCACGCGATGCGTCGGCAGGATGGTAATGCCGGGCGCGTCCATGTTGACGAAGGTCATCATCATTGCGGCCTCGGGGAATGGCGGCGCGGGCAGATGGCTTGGGCTGATCTTCTCATCCGGATCGAGCGGCTCGCCCAGCGGCAACTTCAGCTGCGCCGATCGCTCCTTGGCGTAGGCGACGGAGGTCTCGTAGCGGTGGTGGCCGTCGGCGATGATCAGTTTCTTGTTGGCCATCGCAGTGACGATCAGGTTGATCAGTGCGGGGTCGGTGAGCTTCCAGACGCGATGCACCACGCCGTATTCATCGGTGATGGCAAGGTCGGCGGGCCGAGTGTCCTTGCCATCGCGTCCTGCACCGAAGATCAGCTTCTCGGCGGAGAAGCCGGGGTCCGAGTACAGCATGTAAATCTGCTCGCAGTAAGCGCGCGTCGCCTTGAAGAGCGCCAGGCGATCGGACTTGTGCTTGGGGAAGGTCTGTTCGTGCCGGTAGACGACTTTGTCGGCGTAGTCGTAGAGGTGGCCAAGCGCGATGAAGCCGCGCCGTTCGCGCACTTCCGCCGAGTGGGGCACGGTGTAGGTCTGCGAGTAGCCGTAGAGCGCGGGCTCACCCTCTTCGGCGAGAATGCGTTCGGCACGCCACTCCTTCAGATAATGCGCGGCGCGGGTGTAGCAGTTGTGCGCCTGCTGGCCGGGTGGCAGGAATTCCTGCGGCTCGGTGTCGCCCGGTTCGTGCTTGCCCAGAATGATGCGGATCAGGTTGTAGGGACTGCGCTGGTAATAGCGGTCCTGCATCTCGGGCGAGATCTTGTCGTAGGGCTGCGTGACCACGTCTTCCATGGAAACGCGGGAGGTGTCATAGCGAAGTGCGCGAAACGGATAGATACGGGCCATTCTCGGTCTCAGTTCTCCTCAGGGTGTCTGGTTCGATTGTACGGGGAGCTTCTGTGTATTCGAGTTACAGCCGGATCAGTTCGGCACATACGCGTCAAATTCGCCGGCGGAGCGCAGGTAGCGGTAGTGGGAAAATGCCTCGCGGAAGCCGGGATCGCGGAGGAACCATGCCAGCAGGTTGTCGTGCCGATCCTCGAGCACCTGGCAGTGCACCGCCGGGTCCTGGCAACGTTGCACCAGCACCAGACGCGGCTGCCAGCGGGCAAAATCCTCACGCATGGCGGCGTGCTGGAGGTCTTCGAGTTGCGCCAGCCGGTCGGGAGCGATCCGCCGGTCGCCGCTCTCGCCGCGCAACAGCGCCGGGAGCATCCAGAGATGCGGATACCGTTGCGCCAACGTCAGCCTGTACTTGAACGCCGGTGGGACGGTGTCGTCTACGGTCGTCGTCAGGGTTGCAACGGGCGTGCCGGGGGCGAGCCCGGTGAAAAACGACGGGTCCGGCGTGTCGATGGGGAAGCTGCGCTCCGGCGTGAAAGGGTATCCGGCGAAATGCGTAGTTAGTCCCAGTGCCAGCACACAGAGCGCCGTGGCTGCCCGCGGAGCCCATCCCGGCAATGTGAGTTGGCGCTTCTCTGTTGCATCGATCGCCAGGAAGGTCAACGCGAGCGAGAAGAAGCTGATCGCGGGAAGCTGCTGATAGTACCAGCCAGTGCCCTGAAGGTAGTAGGCGAAGATCGAGGCGATTCCGGCAGCGAGGAACAGCGTGGCCAGCGTCGGCGCCTTGCGAATGCCAGTGGCAACCCATGCGGCCAGCGTCACCAGCGCGAGGATGTGCAACTGCACTGATTCGCCGACCAGTTGCGGCCAGGTAAGGTGTCCAAAGGCCCAATAGGTGCTGCGCAGCACGGGGAGAACCTGTTCGAGGTAATCTGCGGCAAAGCAGCGTATCGCAAGTAGGTACGCCGCTCCGACAGCCAGAATTCCAAGCGGCTCCAGCCGCAGCCGGATGCCTCGTTTCGCGCGCAGCCCCAGAAGCGCCGCCTCCACCGCAATCGGGATCAACGCCTCATGAGGTTTCAGGGCGATCCCTATGCCGGCTGCAAGGCCAACGCAAATCGACTGCCAGCGGCGCAGCGAGCGTCCCTGTGCGTCCAATCCTGCCGCCAGTACGTAAGGAAGACATAGGAGGGCAAGGAGATGGTCGCGCTGTCCGAAGTCGCGGGCGGGAGTCGCCGCGAACACGGTTACGTAGACAAAGGCGAGCGCCCACATCAAACTCCTCGGCAGTTCCGGTCGCAGGACTCTCAGGATCCTCAGGCAAACCGCAGCCACGCCTGCTTCGAGCGCGATGACCAGCAGTTTTCCCAGCGTGGTTGCCGGCAGAGGTAGCCAGCCGGCGGCCGCCGCGGGTGCGAGCGACATCCAAAAGATCAAGGGTGGGTTGGACTCGAACAACTGTGGTCCATACAACTTCGTGCCATGGAGCATCAGCCGCGCCGCGTACAGACCCCACATCTGGTCGTGTCCGGCCGCCGGAAGCAGTGCGAGCAGGCAGGCCATCCCGGCGGCGCCCAGTGTCAGGACGGCAAAGGTGTCGACGGCGGCCTCGCTTTCCTTCTCCGGCCGGGCCGAGTCAGATGCACTGGGTGTAGTCTTCTGACTCGAGGCGGCTGCTCCTGTCATGGCACCCCGAGCGTGCATCAAATTCTCCATCGCAAGGGGATGTGCGTAAACGCCAGGATGAGAGAAGATAGAGGTCTCATGAACTGCATGGGATCAATTATGCGGTATTTGGCGGGACGGGGCGGCGCGAGGGCGTCGAGCCGCTGCATGCTGGTCGTGTGTCTCGCGGTCTGCGCCTTTTCTTCACTGGCCGTTTGCGGCTATGCGCAGGAGAATCCGCTTGGGGATGTCGTGACGCCCACACCTCCGCCGCCGCCCAAGACGCCCGAGGAACAGAAGCCGGTGATTCAAGGCGGGGCGGATGTCGCCGCGAAGGCTACCACGCACCGCGAGGCCCGTCTCCGCGTCGACGTCAACCTGGTGCAGGTTCCCATGACGGTCACCGATCCGATGAATCGCCTGGTAACCGGGCTGGAAAAAGAGAACTTTACGCTTTACGACAACAACATCGGCCAGACCATCCGCTACTTTTCCAGCGAGGACGCGCCGCTGACGATCGGCATCATCTTCGACCTCAGCGGCAGCATGTCGTCGAAGTTCGCCCGCGCACGCAAGGCGTTGACCGAGTTTCTGCGCACGTCGAACCCGCAGGATGAGTTCTTCGTCGTCGGCTTCAACGACCGGCCCTCCATTATCGTGGACTACACCTCCGATCCCGACGACGTGGACGCGCGTATGGTGATGCTGAAGCCGGAGAACCGGACAGCGCTGATCGACGCCGTCTACCTGGGCGTCGATCACCTGCGCCAGGCGAAGTACGACCGCAAGGCTTTGCTGATCATCTCCGACGGCGGCGACAATCGCAGCCGCTACACCGAAGGCGAACTGCGCAAGGTCGTCCGCGAGAGCGATGTGCAGATTTACTCCATCGGGATCTTCGATAACTACGCTCCGACGCAGGAAGAAGTACTCGGGCCGGAGCTGCTCAAGGAGATTTGCGAGATGACCGGAGGCCGCCTGTTCAATGTGGGTGGCGATATGGGCGACCTGCAGGACATCGCAACGCGCATCTCCGCCGAGCTGCGCAACCAGTACATCATCGGGTACACGCCCTCCGACGTGAAGCACGATGGCAACTGGCGTAAATTGAAGGTACGTCTGTTGCCGCCGCCGGGGCTTCCACAACTGACCGTACATTTCCGCCAGGGGTACTATGCACCTTCGGAGTAAAGAACACAGACTTCGGGGTGTTGCCACGGGCTTCGCCTTCGCAGTGGCGCTGCTGTTCGCAGCTGCGCCGTCCAGGGCGTCGCAATCGCCGACCGGTAAGGCACAGAACTCCGCGCCGCCGGGGGCGACGAGCGCGCAGCAGTTGGGTGCGCAGCCGCCACTCGACGTCGATCGCGACCCGGTCCCCTCGCCTGACCCCGATCCGGCGCTGCCACCTCCCGGCAGCGGGCCGACGATCCCGTTGGGCACCATCGCACGCGGCGCGGGCGGCAGGTACACGTTGCGCGAAGACGCGTACGAGGTCCGCCTCAATGCCTCGGTCTTCGATCAGTCGGGCCACAGCATTCAGACCCTCGGCAAGGACGCCTTCCACGTCTACGAGGACAACGTCCCGCAGGCCATCGCCAGTTTCCGCCACGAGGACCTTCCGGTTTCGCTCGGCATCCTCATCGACAGCTCCGGCTCCATGTACGACAAGCGGACCGCGGTCGACGAGGCCTCGCTGGACCTGGTGAAGCTGTCGAACCCCGCGGACGAGGCGTTCCTGGTCGACTTCTCCTGGGAGGCGTTCATCGACCAGGACTTCACCTCGGACATCAACAAACTGCAGCAGGGGCTGAGCTACATCAAATCCTCAGGCGGCACGGCGATCTACGACGCGCTGGTCGCCTCCGCCGATTACCTCTCCAAGAATGCCAAGCATCCGAAGCAGGTGCTGCTGGTGATTACGGACGGCGAAGACAATGCGTCCAGCGCCACGCTCGACCAGGCGATCCGCCGCATCCAGGACTTCGATGGACCGGTGATCTACTCCATCGGTCTGCTGTTCGGCGACGACACCAGCAAGGGCGAGTCGCGCCACGCGCGGCGCGTACTGGAGACGCTGTCGGAAGAAACCGGCGGTCAGGCCTACTTCCCGAAGTCAGTGAAGGAAGTCGACGCGATCTGCAAAGAGGTGGCGAACGACATCCGCACGCAGTACACCATTGCGTATCACTCCACGAAGTCGCCCACGCTCGGCGGCTACCGCGTGGTCCACGTAGAGGCCAAGGAGAAGGGCTTCAGCAAACTCTCCGTGCGAACTCGCAGTGGCTATTACCCGCGCGTTGGGAACACGGCCTCAGCGCAGGGCAATTCTGGTTCGTCCACACCTTAGGCGCTAAAACGAAAGCGTAGTCAGTTTCGCCCAGACGTCGGGAGTCACCGGTACGCCAAGCCTCAGGTTTTCCTGGCGCAGATGCAGCGTCTGCTCGCCGGGATAGCGCACCGGTTTGGCGGGGTCGATCGGCACCGCGGCGCGGAGCGATTCGAGGATGCCGTCGGCGATGCGGTCAAGTTCTTCGCGGGCGGCGTAGGTTGCCGGATCGATCGCCAGAAAGACCTGGCTGACGCCGGATTCGCGCGTTGGTTCCAGCGGGATCTCGTACGTTGAGCGCCCGCCTGAGAGCATTGCGGCCAGCATATCGAGGACCAGCGACAGGCCTGAGCCCTTCCAATAGCCGATCGCCAGCGCGCGCTTGGAGGCTTCGATAGCGGCGGGATCGCGGGTCAGCTCGCCGGCCAGATCGTAGCCTCCGGGGACCGGCAACTGGGCACCGCGGGCCGTGTAGGCGGAGAGCGCGCCGTAGGAGAACTGCGACATCGCCATATCGATGACAACGTGCGCTCCTGCAGGGCGGGGCACGGCGATGACCAGCGGGTTGTTGCCGACGGCAGGCGTGGACGCGCCCCAGGGCGGCAGGTTGGCCAGCGTGTTGGTCCAGCACATGGCGAAGACACCGGCGTCGGCGGCGAGCCAGCCGTAGCTTCCGCCGCGCATCCAGTGGTTGGTGTTGGCCATGGCGACGGCGCCCAGGCCGTATTGGCGCGCAAGAGCGATGGCGTGCTCCATCGCTGCGTACGCGTTCAGATTGCCGGGGCCGAGATGCCCATCCCAGCGTTCGATCGCCGCCGCGCCTGCGACGCGGGCGGGTTCGGCGTTGATGTCGATGCAGCCGTTCGCCACCATCTCTGCGAAACGGGGAAAGCGATCGAGACCGTGGGTGTAGACGCCGTCGCGCGTCGTCTCGGCGAAGAGACGCGCGCAGAGGGCGGCGCGCTCGCCGCGCAGGCCGAGGTGCTTCATCGCGCGAAGCAGCGCCTGGTAAAGATCGGAATACGGGACTCGAAGCATAGCTAAATCCTATTCGTTAGCGGGTTGAGTCGGCTGTGGTGCTCCTGCTGGGGGGAACAGGCTGGCACCGGGAGGGAGGTTCCAGAGTTCGATTGGGTAGGAGTCGTCGTAAAGGCTGGGGTGAATAGTCCAGCCGATCACCCTGAGGGGTTCGCTGAAGACAAGGACTGCGTCTGGCCCCGGTTGGGAAGTCATGAAGTATTGCGCTCCCTCCGATCGAGCCCAGCGCTCCATCTCTCCGTGCGGTGCGTTCAGGTATGGGATGGCCTCGGGACGCATAATGCCTCCAGTGTCCACGATGGGATGCTGGGAGATAAAGGCGATCTCGCCGATGCCAAAGACCGCGACCGGCGCGGTGGGCGGGACATGGTCCCGGATGAATACAGCGAGGTTGCGTTCGACCCCGCAGTTGATTCCCTTGTTCCGGATGAAGGGCCGAACGACGACTACGCTAACCATCGCAGAATAAAGCAGCGCAAGAACGTACAGGGCACGAGCTGCCCGGCGAGAGGCTGCGAGCGCAACGGCAAGGATCACGACCGTGAGCTCCGGAACTGTGACCAGGATGTAGCGGGTCTGCACGTAGGTGTGATTCGCGATGTAGAAGAGGGTGTTGATGCACGCCCAGAAGATGAAAATCCAGCCGGCGAGGGGAAGGCTGCGCGGATCCTGCGGCGGGTCACGTTGGAAGGTGGCGTCGATCGCGCGCTGGATGGAGCGGCCGACCGCGGAGGCTCGGAAGACGAGAGCGAGGATTCCGGCGCAGAAGCCGACGACGATCAGCGGGACGCCGAGGGAATAGATCGTCAGGAGATGGCTCACGATGGACCGGGACGGCGCTGCGCGCTTGGCAGCATTCGTGTTGGGGAGAATGTGGCCGAAACTATGCATTGAATAGAGCATCCACTGCGCGAGCGGCGCGCAGACGAGGACTGCACCAGCGACGAGGAGGATGAACTTCACGGGTGACTTCGGCAACCGAAGCCACTGGGCCAGCAGCGGGAAAACAAGCAGCAGGGTGAGAAAGGTCATCTCCGGCCGCACCAGCGGAGTGACGCCGGCGAGCAGGCATCCGATGAGGAAGGTTCCTGTGGACGGCACTTCGCTGGTTGCTGCGAGGACCGCGAAGCAGGCGAGACCTGCTGCGGCGAACGCTTCCATGCCGGAAAAGATCCAGTAGCAGGTGAATGGGTTGACGGCGACGAGGAGCACCATCGCGGCAGGGAAGAGGGCGGCGCCGGGCAACTGCTGGGACCGGGCGAGCCGGCGGGCGAAGGCGTAGGTTCCGGCGAATCCGACCGCCGCGCCGAGGACGGCGAGAGATTTACCGGCGATCATCCAGTCAGGAATGAACGCGTGCATCCCAGCGAGGGAGAAGACCCAGAACGGCGACGTGTCGCCGGCGACGATGTGGCCGTTGAAAGCGAATCCCTGTCCGGCGGCGACGCTGCGGGCGAATTCAAGGTGGATGTAGGCGTCGTCCTCCCAGTATGGCCATGCGTGGACGTACCAGTAGAGGCACCAGAGGACGGTGACCGTGAGAAGAAGAGTTTTGGCGATGCTCGAGGAACCAGGACTGGCCTCTGCGTTCGAGTTGTCGGCTTGGGACATCGTTTTGGCTGCTCGTTCTGGTGCCGCTGCTTTGATTATAGGTTGGCGTGTTGGTGCTACCAGGCGTTGTAGAAGCCGTCGCGTTCGGTGACGTGGATCTCAGCTCCGAAGAGTTTGCTTAGTTTCGGCGCGGTGAGCAGCTCCTCCTTCGAGCCGTCGGCGATGATGCGGCCGTCGCGCATCTGGATGACCCGCCTGATCTCGGGCAGGATGTCCGCGATGTGATGCGTGATCAGGAGAATTCCGGTGCCTTGCTGCGCCAGGCTGCGGAGCATGGTGCGCAGGCCCTGCTGCGCGGCGAGGTCGAGCGCGTTCGAGGGCTCGTCAAGCAGCAGCATCTGGTTGTTGCCTTCGCCGGCGCTGGCGGCCGAGCCGACGAGGGCGCGGCCGATCATGATGCGGCGCTGCTGGCCGGCGGACATCTCGCCGACGGGCTGGTCGGCGATCGCCACGGCCCCGACCAGTTCGAGAACTTCCTCGGCACGGGTGCGCATCTCGGGCGTCACGATCAGGTTCGGCCACAGTGTGGAGCTCGAGAAGAAGCCGGTGAGCACGGCGTCGCGACCGGTGGTCCGGAGCGTCGGCTTACCGGGCAGTTCGGGCGAGACGACGCCGAGGCGCTTCTTCAACTCAGTCAGATCCCAGCGTCCGCGGCCGAAGATACTGACGCGGGTGCCTTCTAGGGCGAGTGGGTAGCACTCGCAGGTCATGGTCTTGATCAGCGTCGACTTGCCACAGCCATTGGGACCGAGGATGGCGATGTGCTCGCCGGCGGCGACGGTAAGGTTGATGTCATGGAGGACGACGTTGTCCCCGCGGGCTACGTTGACGTTCTCAAGTACAAGAAAGGGCGGCATCTCTTTCCAGAATAAAGGGGCAGACGGATTTGCGGATAGGCGAGAGTCCGCAATGACGCCGGTTTCTGGGGAAGACCGCTAGCGGGGGATGTCGATGGGGGGCGCGGTGCCTTCTTTTGTCTTGGCGGGGGGATGGGCTTTGAACCAAGTCTCCTGGTCGGAGGAAAGTTCGGTGGCGTCTTCGCGGAGGTCGCGGATGGATTCGAGAGCGATCTTGCGGGCGACCTCGTAAGTCTCGTTGCTGGGAGGGGATTTGATGGTGGAGGCCCAGCGTTCGGCGGCGTCGACGATCTTGGGCAGGGCCTTGCGCAGGTCGACGTGGCGCGGGCCGTAGTCGTCGAGGTTGTCGGAGAGCTCGTCGGCGATCGAGGTGAACTGGGCGAGCAACTCGCGGGTGTCCTCTTCGCGGCCGGGGCGGCGGGGTTTGGAGTAGAGGTCCTGGAGCTTCTGAGTGCGGACGTCAAGGAACTTGACGAAGAGGAGGACGCAATCGGAAGGAACGTAGCGGGCGTCGCGGATCTGCTCGACTTCAGCGTCGGAGAGGGCAGACTTGGGAATCTGGGCGCGAAGGGGTAGCGCGGAGAGCGCGAGCAGCAACGGGAGCAGGAGAAGCAGATTCCCCCGCTTCGCTGCGGAATGACAAACAAAAGGGGGAACTGCGGGATGACAAAGAAAACAAGGTCGAGAGGACAACATTTTAGGGTTCACAACCAATTACTACTAAAAGAACTCTAGTGCTGGAAGACCTGGGTGAGGAGTTCGTCGTTGACCTGGTTCAGCTGCTTCAGCGTGTCCTTGACGGTTTGTTGATCGTCGCCGGAGACCAAGTGCAGGTACTGCGCAAGCCGATAGGTGGTGTGGTTCATCAGCATCTGCGCATCTTTGATCTTCTTGGTGTCATGCGCCAGATTCATATGGATCATGTGGGCGTAGCGATTGACCTGCTTGAGAGTGTCGGCGGCCTGATCGGTATCTCCGTCGGAGAGTTCCTTGCCAGCTTTGGCAGTCATGGCGTGGACCAGCTCGGTGTAGAGGAAGCATTGCTCGCGGGGTTTGGCCGCGATGGCGCGCTGCTCAAGCTGCGCCAGAGCTTCGGGGGTGAAGACCGCTTCGTCAGCGGCTGCTGCATGTGCGGGGACGGCTAGACACAGAGTGGTGAGAAGGCCGAACGAGGCAACGTACAGGGCCGTGGGGAACCGAAGCGCGGGCCGGGATTTTCTACGAAGAAGAGAGCTCATGATTCACCTCTTTGGTGATCTTGTGCCTACACAGGTTTGTTGGGCCTGCGTTACTTCGCGTGTTGGAGTTCGGTGAGCCTTTGGCGCGCCTGCGACTCCTGGTCGGGAAGACTCCCGTTGGCCGCCGCTAAGAACTGCTTGTACAACGCGACGGCTTGGCTGCTTTGATGCAATTCGTCATTCGCGGTTGCCTCCAGGAACAAGGAGGAGGGCGAAGGATGCTGCACTGTAGCACGGATTGCTAACGCTTGCAAAGTTGTTCTAGGGTCGTCGATTTCGGCGGCGGCGAAGGCGAGATGGGTGGCCGCATCGCCGAAGGCGTCGGGGGAGGGAAAACCGGCCTGGTTGGCGAGGGCCTGCTTGAGCAGCTTTTCGGCCTCGGCCGGGCGGTGCAGACGCATGAGAGCTTCGGCGCGCGCGTCGAGAAGCGTGGGGTCGGGATGATCGCCCTCCTGGGCGATGAGAGAGGCGTACAGGGTTTCGGCCTGGTCGGCGTGGTCCGCCTCAAGGTAGACGCGGGCGAGGACCCGGGTGATGTTGCGATCGTCGGGATGGTCTTCGTGGAGTTTGACCAACATCGGCCCGGCGCGCAGGGACTTGGTGGAGTCGCCGGAGGTGAGGTACGCCTGGGCGAGTTGCGCGGTGAAGATGGGGTTGCCGGGATCGCGGGCGAGGGCGGGCGTGAGCAGGGCTTCGGCGTCGGCAGGATGGTGCTCAGCGAGGAGGATATGGGCGAGGGCGGCAGTGGTCCGCGGGTCGTTGGCGGAGCCGGGGAGGGCGAGGTAGCGGCGGTAGGCCTGCTCGGCGGCGGCGAGGTCGGGAGTGGCCTCGGCGATCTGGGCGGAGAGCAGGATGTCGTCGGGCTGCTCGGGGGAGAGCTTGAGGGCAGCGAGAAGTTCGTCGGAGGCCGCGGAGGGGTTGGACGGCGAGGCTTGCATGTCGAGCTTGGCGAGGGCGCGGAGGGCGTGGGCTTTTAGCG
>Ga0102924_1000252_pt1 | contig 67364 bp, 77 predicted proteins | sample PaiPotPPM11metaG_FD_80116 | JGI IMG/M metagenome (GOLD analysis project Ga0102924, IMG submission 80116) | Iron sulfur acid spring bacterial and archeal communities from Banff, Canada, to study Microbial Dark Matter (Phase II) - Paint Pots PPM... ... | reverse complement strand
ATGGTGCGCACCGCAAAGGTTTCAACCGTTTGCGGCGATTCGAGCGCGGCGCGACCGGAGCCCAATCCCATTGCAAACCCGTGACGCTCCGCGACGCGCGCGAGAATTTGATTGATGCGCGCGGCTTCGGGGGTGCCGCCGGTCATGCACGAAATCAGCAGCGGCGCCGCGAGGCGGCGTCCAAATAGCTGCGTAGACGTGTCGACGTCGGCAAGATCGAGTTCCGGAAGCGCCTGATGGACGAACGCGTACCGTTCGAAACCGCTGGTTACGCCTTTGAATCCGACGTCGCGCTCGGCGTTGATGCGGATGTGGTCGGCCTTGCGCGCCGAGGTCGGCGCGTCAGGCGGCGGCGTTGGCGGCGACGTGTCGGGCAATGGTTTGGAAGGCCACGAGCTGCTCGCGCTGCGGTACGCAGCGCTCGAGCGAAGCAACCGCCTTTTCCGCAAGGCGATGCGCGAGCTGCCGATCGCCGCTGCTGGCCGCTGCGGCAAGCAGTCGCCCCGAGCGGTTAAAACCACGGCAGACCGACGCCTCGGCGCCTGCAACCAGCGCGCCACTTTCGAGCGCGGCGCCGGTTAACGCGGCGCCGCGGCGGCGCACCGATCGCACGCGCGCGATCAGCCCGCGCGCGTCCGCCCCGCGGACTACATCGCTGCTGCGTCCTTCGATCGATTCCAGAACGGCGCGCGCGACGAGTGATGCTACGAGCAGACGGCGACGCGCATCGCTCACGTCCTGCGCCAATACGCGCAGCGCCAGCGCATACAGCGCATCGCCCGCGTTGAGGCTCTGACCTAATCCCCAGCGCGCGACGACCGGCGTCAGTGATTTCGCAGACGATCCAGCGGCCTCGTCTTCCACCAACTCATCGTGCAGCAGCATGAAACGGTCGAACAAGTCGAACGCAGCGGCAACCGGCAGCGCATCGGCGAGTTCGGCCTCCCGGCCCCCGCAGGCGACGCATGCCCACAGAACGAGGTTGGGGCGAAGCATCAAACCGTCGGCACCGTCAGGCCGCCGCTCTTCGATGATCGTCCAGGCCACCGAATCGAGCGGCCGGGTCTCACCGCGCAGGTACGCAAGGACGGAAGCGCGATGTTCGCCCAAGGGTAGAGATTCAAAAGCAGCCGGCGGCATGCCGGGGCCTTTCGTTAGGAGACGCGCGACGACATGCACATCGGTTCCGAGGAACACAAGCAACTCTTCTGCCGCACGTTCATCGAGACGCACCGGACGTACGAGCCGCGGGAGATGCCGTGGCCCGAACTCGATGAGATCTCGCTTGCGCGTTTGCGCGCGATACCGATTTGGAGCATGGCGCTCGACGTTGAGGTCGGCGCCGGCAAGATGCTCAACGGCTTTGCCAAGACCGAAGCGGATCCGCTGGTGCGCCAAGCGCTCGAACTGCAAGGTTACGAAGAGGACCGCCACGGTCGAATCCTCGCCGAGATGGTGTCGCGCTACGGATTGAAGGTTGCGCCCACGAATCCAACCGAAGAACCGACGCGCCAAGCATTCGTCGATTTCGGCTACAACGAGTGCGTGGATTCGTTTGCCGGCTTCGGTATTTTCCGGCTGGCGTGCGACGCGCGAATTCTTCCCGCTTCGCTCACGTCGCTGTTCCTTCGCGTGCTCGAAGAGGAGGCGCGCCACATCGTCTTCTTCGTCAACTGGGTGGCGTGGGATCGCGATCGGCGCGGCCTACGCGGACCGGTGATGCAGGCGATCCCTGCGCTCGCCGGCTACGGTGCGGCGATTTGGCGGCGCGTGCAAGGCGGCAGCGAGATGGTTGGCGGCAGCGGTGACGACGATGCAGCGAATCTCAATCTTTTCGGCGACGTGATGAAAGACTTGACGCCGGCAAAGTTCGTGCGCGCGCGCGTCGAGGAGAACGATCGGTACATGCGCGCGTTCGATCCGCGCTTGCTGCGTGCGCGCGTCATTCCGACGCTGGGTCGCGCGGCGCTCTTCGTCCTCGAAGCCTTGGAGATTCTACGCGCAACCTTTCGCCGCGGCGAGGCCCCGGCTTAAAAGCGAACCGCGACGACGTTCAAGTGCGGCCCAAGTTCGGCGGTCGGGCGGGCCCGAGCAGAATCGAGATACATGAAGCGGCGATCGTCGGGATGGATCCCGGCGAAATCCCATTCGCTGACGCGCGCATCGGAATAGTTCGATTTGGCGATCGCCTCTCGCGCGGTGGCAGCGAGGTGCCCGAAACCAACCGCGCGCGGATCGAAGGCTTTGTCGTCGACGTCCTTGACGGTAATCGGGCCGCCGCTTAGCGACATCAACTTCACCGGCGCAGGACCGCTGAGCGTTCCGTCGGGGGCGACGGTGTACGCGTCCACGTTGAAGGGATGCGCCGGCTCCTGCACATCGACCATCAAGCCGTTGGAGCGATCGGACGTAATCGACGTTACGCGCAGCGGTTTGCCCGAACGCGTCTCGACCGCATCCAAAGCACGAAGCACGGCCTGTCCGTCGGCGAGAAACGGACTGATGGGACCGCCGCCGGGATTCGACGCGGCAAGGTTGGGATCACCGTTTCCGTAGCCGCCGCTACCAGCGGCTGAACCGCCGGAGCACGCGATTCCCGTTAGCGAAATGAAAATCGCTGCAGCGGCGTAAAACGCCGGCTTCACATCAAGGCTCATGGTGGTCACTTTAGTTACTCGCAATCATGCGTGGCACCTCGGCGGCACTTAAAGCACAGGTTCGCCGGCGCCGGCGTCGGACCAATTCACAAAAGGAGCCGCACCCAAATGGAGCACGTGACCTTTATTCGGTCTGCCGCGTTCGCAGGCGCACTCTCGTTGCTCGTGGCCTGTTCGCAAACCGGAAACTCCGTCGCACCCGCGATAAACGTGACCGCGCCTGCCAGTTTCAATCGCGCGCATCAGAAGACGCTCTTCGTCGTCGGCACTTTCGGCCGATCCAATCGGGAAACGGTCTACGCATTCGACTACGAAACGGGAAAGAATCTCGGACAACTCGCGCCGCCGCCGGAAGGCTGGAACGGTCCAGAGGGAGCGTGCGTCGATTCGGGCGGCAACGTGTATTTCACGAACACGAACGCGTCGACAATCGACGAGTTCGCGCATGGCGGCACGTACGTCGCGACCATTTCCGATCCGGGACAATACCCCGTTGCGTGCTCGTACGATGCGACGAACGGCGATCTCGCCGTTTCGAACATCATTAGCAGCAGCGGCGGCCCCGGCAGCGTCTCGCTTTTCAAAGCCGGCATGCTGCAGAACACCTATTATCCGCCGAATATGTTCCGCGTCTATTTTCTGGGCTATCAAGGCAGTACCGGAACGTTGTGGGTTGACGGAAGCAACTCGTCCGGTACGTTCGAGTACGATTCGTTTCGCGCGGGCGTCTTCACGCCGGTTCCGATCGTCGGCGCGAGCATCGGATTTCCCGGTGGCGTTGCGTGGTCGACCAAAACTCGGACGATGAACGTCGGCGACCAAGACACTTTTTCCGCACCGACCGTTTACCAGGTGACCCCCGACGGCAAGGTTACGGGTTCGACTGTTTTCGACTGCCAGTTACCGTCGAACATCTGCGACGTTACGGAGTTCGCCATCAAGGGACCGGGGATCGTTGCCGGGGGCGCGGCTAAACGGGGCGCGGCTGCATTGTACGCATACCCCACCGGCGGCTCGCCGATACGAATCTACGGCCCGAAACTTTCGACGGGAGGTGCCGTCGCCATCAGCCCGGAGGTGCCATGACCGTAGGCAAAATCTCGTTTCTAGCCCTGCTTGCGCTGCTCGCCGGCTGTAACAGCGCGACGAGCACAATTCCGACGACACTTGATAACGCGCCGGCAGCGCGATTCGCACGAGCCGGCGTCGGCCCGCTTCCGCCGAACTGCTGCGCACGCCGCAAGGCGTTGTTCGTCACCGACGCGTTCGGCGGTTCGCAGTCCACGGGAACCGTCTACGCGTTCGACTACGACAGCGGAGCGTTGCTCGGGCAACTCTCGCCGCCACCCGAAGGCTGGTCGGAAGTTCAAGGTGCCTGCGTGGACAAGCATGGTGACGTCTACTTTGCAAACACGGCGATGTCGACGGTCGACGAATACTCGCACGGCGGCACGTTTATAGCAGCGATCGCCGATTCCGGCCAGTATCCGGTTGGATGCGCATACGATGCGACCACCGGCAATTTCGCCGTCGACAACATCATAAATGTCAGCGGAGGTCCCGGTAGCATCTCGATTTATCAGGGCACAACGCTGTTGCACACGTATTATCCGCCAAATATGTTTCGCGTAGTCGGCGGAGGCTATCGAGATGATACCGGAACGCTGTGGCTCGGCGGGGCTAACTCGTCGGGAGCCGCGACGTTCGACACGTTTGCGAACGGGACGTTCACACCGTTCACGGTCGGTGGACTTCGCGGTGGGAGCATCGGCAGCGACTTCCAGTGGTCGGCCAAGACGCACACGATGAACGCTTCGGGCTCTGACGCTTCGGGCAACAGCGTTATCTGGCACGTCTCGTCCGCAAAGAAGGTCGTGGGAAAAACAATCCTCGCGTACGGTGCCGCGGCGTTTTTCATCAAAGGTCCACAGGTGGCAACGATCGACGCCGTCAACCTCGTCGCATACCTCTTCGACTACCCCGCGGGCGGTAATCCAATCAGAACGTACAACGCGAACTTCATCTCGCCGATTGGCATCGTCGTCAGCGCGAACGAACCGTGAGTTAGGAAAGCAATTATTACCAGGCGCCGGTAAATGACGGGTCGATCGCGTTGCTGACGATTCGCGAGAATGTGTCGAACGGACAATCGTAGCCGGGGCAGCCCGGGATATAGAGAGGCACGCGTCCCGGATTCGCGCCGCTGCCGCTGCGCATTTGATCCATTGTCTGCGCCGTGAAGTACGTGCGGACGAACGGCGAACCTTGCACCGGCGTGTAGAGCTCAAACACGATTGCGGCGCCGGGCGGCGTTTCGTTTAACGGATATCCGCGCATCAGCCACGATAGGTGCAGCAGTCCGGCGAACTCTGAGAGTTGCGTGTCGTGGCCGACCAGCGCCACAAAGCGTGCCGACGGCGGAACGCGCGTGCCGGCGACTTGCGAGCCGGTCGCGCCCTCTTGCAGCGTCTGCAGAAGGTGCAGCATGACGTTCGAACTGTGTGCGCGCGCGGCATAGTTCGTTTCGTGCTGGAATTTCTGTTTGATGCCGTGCAGCTGCAGCAGATCGGCAACCGCCGCGCGATCGGCACGACCCCAACCGACGTTTTTCTGTCCGTCCGTGTATTCTAGGAGTAAGTTCTCGGCAACGTCCGCCGCGGTGTCGACGCCACCGTTAAACTCGGCCAAGCCACCATCGCCGGTCGGCGTCACCGTGGTCGGAATCTGCGAAATCTTCTTGCAGGCGCGCAGCGAGCCACAGGCGAGCACCGCTTCCATTTCGGAGAACTCGGCGCGGTATGCCTCAACCAAGGCGTTCGGATCGCCGCCGAGCGCACCCAGGACCGACGCCATCGCTTCGCTTTTGTTTACCTTTCCAAAACCCGGCAGCGGATCGAAAAACTGGTCGGGATCGGCGGGCGCGTGGTGCACCTCGATCGCACATCCCGGGGCCAGTCCGCGCACAAGCGCGGCACCGGTTGCTCGCGTGCGTTCGTCGATATCGGCCCACACGAACACCGATCCGGCCGCCGGGCACCCCGACGCCGCGAACAGCGAGCGATAGAGGCTGCGATAGTGTTGCCCGAACTGCTGCATCAGCATGGCGCCGTGCGGCGTCAAATAGCCGCCCTTTACTTCCCATTTAGGCCACGGCTGCGCGGAGAAATCGTTGAGTTCATCGGGATGCGTCGGTGAGCGTACGCCGTGACGCATCATCACGACGACCATCCGCAAAACCGGCGCGCTCGTTTGCGCGACGGCAGTTCGCGACGTGGCGACGCACAGCATCAACGCTGCCAACACGATAACGGCGGCACCGGCGATCGCTCCAAATAATTTCACGAACCCCTCCTCAACGCGGCGTGGTGCGATAATTGTGGCACGGAGGCATGAACGTGACATGAAACCGCGGTCGGTGTGGGTTCACCTAGCGTTCATGTACGAGCGGTAGGATTGGGCGTCATGGAGCTCGCGCGCTTCTCCGTTCGGCACGCACGCGCGATCGTATTTCTTACATCGGTGCTCACGCTGCTCGGCGTCTGGGCATACCTGCGCACGCCGGCTTCGATTTTTCCGAAAATGCGGTTTTCGCGGATAGACGTGGTTGCCCAAGCCGGTAATCTTCCGCCGGAACAGGTGCGCGTTGCAGTGACGGTGCCACTGGAGCAGGCGTTCCTCAGCCTTCGTTCGGTCGAGCGCGTGCTCTCGACATCCCAGCAAGGTTCTGCCGAATGGGTCGTCGAGTTCGATCCGCATAGCGATCCTCAGACGGATTTGCAATACGTTAACGCAGCGATATCGCAATCGCGCGCAGCGGTTCCGCAGGCCGACAGCATCGTCGCCAACATCGTCATGCCCGAATCCGAACCGGTGCTATCGTATGCGTTGACCTCGCCGTTGCTCTCGCAAACGCTCTTACGCGAATACGTCGAACAGCATGTCGTGCCGATGCTCTACGGCACGCCCGGACTCGCGCGCATTTTAGTGGCCGGCGGCGCGCAGCGCGAATATCGCGTGGAACTGAATCCGGCCGCGCTGGCCGTGTCCGGACTTTCTGCAAGCAACGTTGCCGATGCGATCGCGCAGGCGAACGCCGTAACCGCCGTCGGCATAACGCAAGACTACACGCAGCGCCGAGCCGTTTTGGTCGACGCGGGGCTGCGCGATGCATCGCAACTGGCGGCGGTGGTCGTGCCGACTCGCACCGGCTCCGGCGTGCCGGTGGGTTCGCTTGGAAGCGTCCGGCTCGGCGTTTCGCCCTTGACGACACAGATGTCGTTCGATGCAACGCACGGGGTTGGGCTGAGCGTGTACGCGTTACCCGGAGCCGACGCCGTACGAATGGCAAATGAAGTCAAGCGCCGGCTGGCGCGGGTCGCAGCGTCGCTGCCTTCCGACGTCGCACTGCATTCGTACTGGGATGCCACCGATCTGATCGTCGCTTCTCAAGAGAGTCTGCGGGATGCGATTCTCGTCGGCGCCGTCCTGGCGCTCGGCGTGATCTTCTTCTTCCTGCGCGACGCGCGCATGACGCTGGTTGCAGCGATCGTGATCCCGGCGGCGATGGCGATTGCGGTGTTGGCGATCTCGTTGCTCGGCGAAACGCTCAACATCATGAGCGTCGGCGGTCTAGCGATCGCCGTCGGGTTGATCATCGACGATGCGATCGTCGTTATCGAAGCGATCGCGCGGACGCTGCACGAAAATTCCGCACTACCGCTGCGCGACGTGGTCGTCGCGACGATGCGGCGTTTGATCGGTCCGATGACCGCATCGACGCTCACGACCGTGGTCGTCTTCGTTCCGCTTGCATTACTCGGCGGCGTTTCGGGAGCGTTCTTTCGCGCACTCGCGCTGACGCTCACCTGCGCGCTGCTCGTTTCGCTCGCCCTGGCCTTATTCGTCACGCCGATTCTGTTTCGCGGATTGCTCGGCCGAAAAACGCCGCACGGCGAAAACGCGGCACTGCGGCGCGGTCTCGATCGCTACCAGCCGATTCTGCAATGGTCGCTGGCGCATCGCACGACGGTGTATCTCGCGGCGGCAGCCGTGCTCGTGGTGACGGCCGCGCTAATCGTCATGCTCCCAAGCGATTTTCTGCCCCAACTCGACGAAGGACAGTTTGAGATCGACTACCGCATGCCGGTGGGAACGACGCTCGAGGCCAGCGATGCGGCCGCGATGACGATCGAACGGATCGCGATGGCCGATCCGGCGGTTGACGCGGTTGGGCGGGTTACGGGCCTCGACACCAATGGCTTTTCGCCGACGCCCGTACGCGCCGGCATTCTGCGCGTAAAATTGAAACCGCTCGGCAAGCGCGCATCGTTCAACCAAATCGCCGACCGTTTGCGCAACCGCCTCGGTGCCGCGGTTCCGGCGGCGGACCTCAGCCTCCACCAAATTCTGGAGGACATGATCAACGACGTCTCGGGCGTTCGCTCGCCGATCGAAATCGTCGTTAGCGGCACCGATCAGAACGACTTGGTCGCTGCTGCCACGCGCATTACCGAAGCGATCGCCCCGGTACCGGGCATCGCCGACGCGTTTTCCGGCGTCGAACGAGACGACCCGACACTGCGCGTCGAGCCGAACGTCGCGCGCATCGCTGCAGCGGGCGGTGCGTCCGCGCTCGCCGACGCATTGGCCGGAGCAACGCAGGGAACGATCGCAACCAATGTGCCGGCACCCGCGATGCTCGTGCCGGTACGTGTTCGCGTTACCGGCGCCGGTACCGACGGGACCGTTCCCGGCATCGTGCCGCTGCCGGGTGGTCCGGCGGCGCTCTTACAACTCGCGACGACGAGCATCGACCGCACTGCTACCGACGTTACGCAAATCAATGGACGGCGCGTCATCATCGTCACGGCAAACACGAGCGGACGGAGCCTCTCGGATACGATCGCCGGCGTGCGCCGAGCGCTCGCGCGCGTCGCGCTACCGCCCGGGTACACGGCGGAGATCGGCGGCGCGTATCAAGCCCAGCAGCAATCGTTTCGTCAGTTTGCGAGCGTGATCGCGATTGCGCTCGTGCTCGTCTATTTCGTGATGCTGGCGGCGTTTGGTTCGTTTCGACAACCATTGATCATTCTCGCGGCCGTGCCGCTCGCACCGATCGGCGTCGCCGCCGGACTCACGCTTACCGCAACACCGTTCAACGTTTCATCGTTCATGGGATTGCTGCTGCTGGTGGGGCTCGTTGTCAAAAACGGCATCTTACTTGTGGATGCCAGCAATCGTCAACGTGCGGCCGGTTCCGATATCGTCACCGCGCTCGTGCTGGGCGCACGCGAACGCTTGCGCCCAATACTGATGACGACGCTGGCCGCCATCTGTGGCCTGCTCCCGCTCGCATTCGGTATCGGCGCCGGAGCAGCCATGGAACGGCCGTTAGCCATTGCGGTCGTCGGCGGATTGTCAACCGCGACGTTATTCACGCTCGTGTTGATTCCCGTACTCTATGCAACGTTCACCGCGCGCGAAACGGTGCAAGCATGATCGGCGTAGCAAGCCTGGTGTTGGCGGCAGTACCGAGTTTTAGCGCGCTGTCGCTCGACGACGCGATGTCACGCGTAGTAAACAGCAGCGCGGCGGTCGCGACGGCTCGGGCCGTCGTACGCCAACGCGACAGCGACTTCCGTTTGGCCAAAACCGGCGGCTTTCCGCATCTGATCGGCGACTACTCGCTGTCGCCGCAGGCGGCGCCGACCGGTCCCACGACGGTCGAGCAGCACTTCCTCACCGTCGGGGCCGGCATTTCGGTTAACGATATTCTCAACGCATCGGCAAATACGCGCGTCGCGGCGGCAGAGTTGCTCGCGGCCCAACGCGACGCGGATACGGCAGCGATGCAAGCACGTGCCGGCGCAATCAAACTCTATTTCGCGGCACTTCAAGCAATCGCGGTGGAGAGCGTGCGGCGCGAAACGGTCATCGCGGCGCAACGCGATCGTAACGCCGCGCGGATTCGCGCGCGGTTGGGCGAATCGCCGCACCTCGACGAACTGCGTGCAGAAGTAACGCTCGCGCAGGCCCGCGCCGATCTGGCGCGAGCCACCGCCGATCGCGCCAACGCCGTCGATGCGCTTGCATCGGCTGCGCGCGTGGACGCGAATGGATTGGCGGGTAGCGCAGCGCAAACCACTGCGGAGCCGGCCGAGCCGCCTGACGAAGCACGTGCGGTTACGCGCGCGCTAGCGTCGCGTCCCGAGCTCGCGTCGTTACTTGCCTCGCTCGACGCCCGCAATGCCGCCGTCGCCGTCGCGCGCCAATCCGCATGGCCGACGCTTACTGCCAACGGCGGCTACCAGGGCGGCGTCGACACGGCCATTCCCGTTCACGGCCCCGAAGCGGCCGTTCACCTCGACGTTCCGTTGGCGCCGGGAACCAACGATCGCGTTGCCTCCGCTCAAGCACAAGCCGACGCCGCCGAAGTACAACTGTTGGAGGAACGCCGAACTATTGCGCTGGACGTCGCCGCGGCGGTGCGCACGGCGCGCGCCGCAGCAACGGCACAATCGGCTGCCGAACGTGCGCGCGATGAAGCGCAGCGAAGCTTGGCGGCCGTCGAACTCGGCTATCGCGAGGGCGCCAGTTCGAGCCTCGACGTCGCCGACGCGCGCCGTACGTACGCGCAGGCTGCCGTTGATGCGCTCGTCGCCGAGTACGAGCGCGCACAGGATAACGCCCTGTTGAGAGCACTCGTACCGTGAGGGTAGCGACGCGCAATGCTGCGCTCGTTGCGATCGCAGTGTCGATCGCGCTGGGCGTGCTCTGGTTCGTCGCGTCGCGGCGCGTTAGGCCGCCGGCCGCGGAAAGCGTGCCGCACGTCCCGGTCGCCGACGTCGCGTATGGTGAGGTCGAGCGCACGATTACCGTCTCAGGTCGCGTTGGCCCCGATGCCGGAACGCAAACAAAGCTCGCCTTTTCCGTTCCCGGTACGATCCGCCGCGTTAGCGTGCACCTAGGCGAACACGTTGCAGCCGGCGCCGCGCTGGCGGAAATCGATCCGACGTCGTACTCGCTCGCGGCGCAGCAGGCCGGCGCCGAGTCGCAGGCGGCGGCGGCGAGCGCCGCGGTCGCCGCGGTGGATCGAACTTCGGTAAAACTTCGCGTGGATGCAACCGAATTGAATCGGCAAGAACGCTTATATCGCGCCGGTGTGGTCGCGCGCCGCGACGTCGAAGCGGCGCAAGCAACGCTTGCGGCCGACCGCGCCGAATCGCAAGGCGCGCGCGATCAACTCGCGGCCGCGGCGGCGACGTCCCGTTCGGCCGGCGCGCATGCGGCCGCGGCGGCGTACGACTTGGCGAGGACCGCCTTACACGCACCGGCGGACGGCGTCGTTACGGGTGTGTTCGTTCAGCCGGGTGAAACCGTCGACGCAACGACCGCTGCGATCGCGCTAACGCCCGCCTCGCTCGGCGTCGCAACGCTCGACGTGCCCGTTACCTACGTCGCGCAGATCACACCCGGCGACCCCGTACGCGTGAGTTCCAATGGTCTGCGTTTTAACGCGCACGTTGCCGGTGTAGCGCCGGCGGTCAATCCGGCAACCGGACTGGCGGTCGTGTCGGTCTCCGGCATACCCGACACCGTCGCGGCCGGAACTCCGGTGGACGCAAGCATCGTCGTCGGGCGTGCCCGCGGATTAGTCGTACCGCGCAGCGCCATCGTCGTCGATCCGCAAAACGGGAACACGCTGGTTTTCGTGCAAAGCCGCGACCGCAATGGAGCGCTGCGCTTTGCGTCGCGCGTCGTAACGATTGACGCACAGAACGATGCAACCGTTCGCGTTAGTGCGGGGCTGCACGCCGGCGAGCGCATCGCCGCGCGCGGCGGCATCGATTTGCTAACGCCTGCAGCCGGCGAATGACGCGCGCTCGCTCAGGATGACACCGCTTGAGGCCAATCGGGCGGTGTTTCGACGTACGAGACGTCGAGCGCGGATATCGAGGGACAGCCGAGAAGTTGCAGCGTTCGCACCATGCCGCTGCGCAAGATTTCGATGGCGCGCGTGACGCCGGCGCCCCCGGCGGCGCCCAAGCCGTACGCAAACGCGCGGCCGACGAGCACCGCACGCGCGCCTAGGCAGAGCGCTTTAACGACGTCGCTGCCGCGGCGCACGCCGCCGTCGAGCAGCACGTCGACGCGATCGCCAACGGCGGCGACGACTTCGGGCAAGGCGCGGAGCGTGGCCGATACGCCGTCGAGTTGACGGCCGCCGTGATTGGAAACGACAACCGCGTTTGCGCCGGCCTCAACGGCGCGTCGCGCATCCTCGGCAGTGAGCACGCCCTTCACGACGATCGGCAGCGAACCCCAACTCTCGCGAATCCACGCCAGGTCGTTCCAGACGACGGTCGAGCCTTGCAACGCGGCTTCCACGTCGGCGTACGCCATCGGCGCGCCATTCACGACGACGTTGGGAAACTGCATTAAACCGCCGTCACGCAAGAAGTCGGCTAGCCAGCGCGGGCGCGCCATCAACTGCGGCAAGTGTCGCAGCATCTGCAGCGGCCGTCGCGAGACCAAATCTTTCGCCCCATTGCGCACGTCGCGCTCGCGCAGACCGGCAACCGCGGTATCGACGGTGACGACCAGTGCCGAATATCCCGCCAGGCGCGCGCGTTCGATTGCCGCCCTGGTCACGTCGCGGCCGCCCATGAGATAGAGCTGATACCAAACGCGGCCGGTAGAGGCGCCCTTGACGTCCTCCAGCGGACACCCGCCGAGCGTAGAAAGCGTGTAAATCGTACCGGCCTTACCGGCCGCCTCCGCGGCGGCGCATTCGCCGCGGGGGTAGAACAAGCGGCTACTTCCTACCGGTGCTAGCCCGAACGGCAGATCGATCGGAACGCCGAGGACCGTTGCGTGCAAATCGGGCGCCTCGCACGCTACGGCGCCGCGCGGACGGAATCGCACCGCGGCGAAGGCCTTTTCGTTCTCGCGCAGCGTCACTTCTTCGTCGGCCCCGCCGTCCATATAATCGAAGATGACACGCGGCAATCGGCGCTTCGCCAACGCGCGCAAATCTGCGACGTTAATCGCTTGCACTCTCGCACTGGCCATCAGCCGCGCGCTTTCGCCGGTTGCACGGCAGACTCCGGTGAAACACCGCACGGCGGTGATGTGTTGAACGTGCCGTCAATGGCTTCATCGCGAACACACCGATACCAGACGACGCTGACCTGGAACGGTAACCTCGGCACCGGGACCAGCGACTATCGTAGTTACGGGCGCGCACATACGATTGCGGTTGAGGGTAAGGCCGCGATTGAGGGCTCATCGGATCCGACGTTCCGTGGTGACGCCGCGCGCTGGAACCCCGAAGAGTTATTGGTCGCATCGCTGAGCGCGTGTCACATGCTGTGGTACCTCCATCTCGCATCGGTCGCGCGCATCGTCGTCACCGGTTACGTCGACTGCGCCGAGGGTACGATGGACGAAAGCGCCGATGGCGGACGGTTCACGCGCGTCACGCTGCGACCGCGCGTCACGCTTGCAGCGGGCAGCGATGCACAGCGCGCACGCGCGTTGCATCACGACGCACACGCCAAATGCTTCATCGCCCAGTCGGTTAATTTTCCGGTGGAATGCCGGCCTGAGGTACGCTAACGAACCCCTTCCGTCACCGCGAGCACGCGCCGGTCGCCCTCATCACCATCACGGTGATGTTGGGGCTCATCATGGCGATCATCGACACGACGATCGTCAATGTCGCGCTGAATACGATCGGCGGCAACCTCGGCGCGACCGTGGACGAAGTCGCCTGGGTCGCAACCGGTTACATTTTGGCCAACGTCGTCGTGATGCCGCTCAACGGCTGGCTGACGGCGCTGCTCGGCCGCAAGCGCTTCTATGCGGCATCGTTGGCGCTGTTTACGGTAGCGTCACTTCTGTGCGGCACGGCGCATTCGATTTGGATGCTCGTCTTTTACCGCGTGATCCAGGGTATCGGTGGCGGCGCGCTGCAGCCGACGGCACAAGCGATTCTTTTCGAGACGTTTCCGCCTCAAAAGCGCGGCGCGGCGATGGCGATCTTCGGCATGGGTGCGATGGTCGGTCCGGCGATCGGGCCGACGTTGGGCGGCTACATCGTCGACAATGCGTCTTGGCCGCTGATCTTCTACATTAACGTTCCGATCGGAATCGCTGCGTTTTTGATGACGCTGGCATTCATTCCGAACCCAAAGTTTCTGCAAAAGCCCAAAGGCGGAATCGATTGGACCGCACTCGGGCTGCTGACCACCGGCCTGGCCTCGCTGCAGTACGTACTCGAACGCGGCGAACGAGACGATTGGTTCCAGTCCTCGACGATTCAAATCTTGACGGCCGTCGCGGTCATCACGCTGGTTATCTTCGTCATAAAGTCGCTGAACGACCGACATCCGATCGTGGATCTGAGCGTCTTCAAGTTCCGATCGTTCTCGGTCGGCTCGGCACTGGGCGTCATCATGGGCTTCGGCCTATTCGGAACGGCGCTGGTCTTGCCGTTGTTCTTCCAATCGATTCTCGGCTTCACGGCATTCGACACCGGCATGGCGCTGCTACCCGGTGCGCTTTCGACCGCAGTATCAATGCTGATCGTTGGTCGAATCTTCAATCGCATCGACGGCCGATGGTCGATCGTCTTTGGCATGCTCATCTTTGCTTGGTCCACGTGGTTGCTGGGCGGCCTAAGCGTTCAGGCGGGGTATTGGGACGTCTTTTGGCCACGACTGATCCAAGGATTCGGCCTCGGGTTTCTCTTTGTACCGCTCACGACGATTGCGCTCGGCAACGTGCCGATTCACGAACTAGCCGGAGCAACCGGCGTTTTTACGCTGTTACGGCAACTCGGCGGCAGTTTCGGCATCGCCATTCTCACGACCATGCTCACGCACCAAACGGCGATTGACTGGAACGTGCTGGCATCCGGCGTCACCCAGGCGCACGGCTACTCGGTCCCGATTCTGACGGAAATGGTAGCGCAGCAGTCGGCAATGATTGCCTACGACTACCTATTCCGCTTCTGCGCAATCGTCTTTGTGATTGCGACGCCGTTCGTCTTTCTCATTAGTCCGCCCAGGCGCGCATCCACGAGCGCATCGGCCGCCGCCGCTTAATGTACGAGCCGGCGGGCGAGCGGGTCGAGAGCGCGACCGCGCCAGCGCAGTTCGTAGTTCACCTTGCGCAACGCGTTGCGCACCTTCACCGGTGACGCCTGCGCCGCAACGATGCGTTGCGTGAGCGCGTGATGGGCAGCCAGGCTCGGGCGCAGCCGCTCGAGCACCGGCAGCGCGTCTCGCGGATGCGCACCCGTGAAGCGCAATAGTCTCGGATACTCCGGTTTGAAGTAGTCGGCCACGTCGAACGAATCGAGTTGGTCTTCCGCGAGCACGCCGCCGGGGGCGCCTAGCGATGAATAATGGCGTCCTTTTTCGGCGTGACGGCGCGGCTCCAGCGTATGCGCGTAGTGCCCGTACACGTAGGGAAGCGCAACGCGTTTACCGACAATTCCAGTCAACCGTTCGTGCACGGGCAGTTCCCAACGCGCTTCGCGCGTAAAGCGAAAAAACGCCATCCGCCGCTCGATCGACGTGTAGTAGTCGAACGAGCCGAAAAAGTGCCATGTGTAGCCATCCACGAAATCGAAAGCCGCCGGCACGCGCGAGAGGTTGGCGGCGATCGTGGCGATCGAGCGCGCATCGTGCACCTCGTCGGCGTCCACGAAAGCGACCCACTCGCCGGCGCCGTGCTCTTCGTGCAGCTTGAGGCACACGTTTCGCGCGCTACCGAATCCCTCGAACGGCGTGCGATCGACGATAAGTCGAGCGCGCCGGCCGAACGGGCTGGCTTCGAGAGTAGCCGTGTGCGGCGAAGCACCGGGGCTATTGTCGTTGACGATCAGCACATCGGCGGCGTTCGCGATCGACGCGAGCATCGCGCCGAGAAACGGCTCCTCACGCGCGCCGAGAATGAGATGTGCGGCAACCGCGTTGCGAGCCACGGCCTGGGCCGTTCGCGCGCGCGGGCGGAGTTTCCGCCGAGCGCGCGAAGTCGGGGCGCGATGTCGCCTCTGCGTCTAGCCGTCGACGCCGGCGTCGTCGCGCAGGATACGCGCGGAATCGGCCGCTACGCGCGCGCGATACTGCGCCGCTTTGTCGCTCGCGACGACGTCGAACTCACCCTATTGCAGCCCGAAGCGTTTCCGTTTCGTCACCGGGCGGCGCTCGAACGCGCGCTCGGCTCGGCGCGATTCCGTTTACATTCAACGCTCCGCGGGTCGTCCGACTGCGACGTCGTGTGGCACCCCGCCAATGGCACGTTCTTCCGATCGCGACTGCCCAGCGTCGCGACGATTCACGATGCGGTGCCTTTTCGCTATCCCGACCCCGACCCGAAACGGCGCTCGCACGCGCAAAGGCCGTTTCTCGAATCGGTCCGTACCGCAGCGCGCTTCATTGCCGTGTCGCAGTTCGGTCGCGAGGAGCTACACGACGTATTCGCCATTCAGAAGGAGCGCATCGACGTAATCTATCACGGCGTCGAACCCTCGTTTGCGCCGGGCCCCGCGCAAATGCTGCCGCCCGAAATCGCCCAGCGCCGTTATTTGCTCTTCGTCGGCGATCCGATTGCCGAACCGCGGAAGAATTTTGCGCTGCTGTACCAAGCCTATCGCGAAGCCTGGCCGTCGGCCGGCGCTGCGGTACCAATGCTGGTCGTGGCGGGGGCACAAGCACCACCTTGGGAAGGCGTCTTCCACGCCGGAAATCTCGGTGACGATCTCAACGCGCGACGCGCCGACGAGGGCTTGCGCTCGTTGTATCGCGGAGCGATCGCGCTCGCGCTGGCTTCGTATCACGAAACGTTCGGAATGCCGCTGCTCGAAGCGATGGCGTGCGGGACGCCGGTCGTGGCGTCGCGCGCCTCCTCACTGCCGGAAATCGGCGGCGACGCGGCCCTGTTCGTTCCCCCCGACGACGTACAGGCGTGGACTGAAGCGTTGCGCCGCATTACGGCCGACGCCGCGCTTCGCGATCGTTTGCGTATAGCCGGGCTCGACCGCGCAACGCACTTTAGTTGGGACGAGAGTGCGGCGCAGCATCTCGCACTCTTCCGCGACGTCGCGGAGCGCGGCGCATGAAGATTCTCGTTCTGTGCGAACGCGTAGACGCAGAGGGCGGCACCGAAACGTATCTGCGCACGCTCCTGCCGGCATTGACGCAGCGCGGACATACGGTTCGCGTGCTCGCACGCAGCGTGACGCAGCCGGATGCCTATAGCGTCGCGACCGAAACGATCGCTTGGAGCGACGAGCACGATCCCGCGTCGCCAGAGGCGGCCGTCGCCGTATCGGCAGCGGCGCGCGCCTTTGCTCCGGACGTTGCCGCCGTGCACAACGTACTCGACGCGGGCGTGCTCGAAGCCGTTGCGCAAACCGTGCCGCGCGTCGTGCACCACCTGCACGATCACCGGCCGTTCTGTCCGAACGGCGATCGCGTCTATCCGCAAGGACACGGCATCTGCTCGGTTGCCATGAGCACGACCGCGTGCGCATGGCACGCACTGGTCAACGGCTGTGGATACGGTCCGCGCCGTTCGACGTTGACGTTGATCGCACGGCGCAAAGATGTGGCGCGCGCCGTTGTGGCCGCCGACGCGACAATCGCCCTCTCACAGTACGTTGCCGAGCTCGCGCGGCGCAACGGCGTTGCGGCAACGAAGTTGTACGTCGTCGCGCCGCCGCTCGACGGCGATGCATTTGCGACGGCGCCGTTGCCGCGACCGGATGCCGATGCAGTGCTGTTCGCCGGACGCGTCGTTCCGAGCAAAGGGGCGCGTTCGCTCGTCCGAGCGCTGGCGCGGCTGCCGCGCCGATCGCGCCCGTTGTTGCGCATTGCGGGGAACGGGCCCGACCTCGACGCGACCCTTGACGAGGCGCGAAGCCGCGCGGTGAAAGCAGAGGCGCTCGGACGTCTCGAACCTGTCGCGATGCGCCACGCGTATGACGCCGCGACGCTCGTCGCGATACCGTCGCTATGGGGCGAACCGTTCGGATTGGTCGGCATCGAAGCATTTGCGCGCGCACGGCCGGTCGTTGGATACGACGCCGGCGGCATACGAGAATGGTTAGGCACATCGGGTGCGGGTCGCGTCGTGCCGTTGCACGACGAAGCCGCGCTGGCTTCGGCGATCGGCGACCTGTGCGAACCGCGTGCGTGGAATGACGCGCATGCGCGTGCGTTTTCTGCCGCGCAGTCGTATCGCGCGGACGCGCTGGTGGCGCGTATCGAAACCATTTACGCCGGCAGCGAGACCCCCGTATCGTGATGCACATCGTATTGGCGACAGCATTGGTGCGGCGCGACGATGACGACGGCCCGCGCGTTCTGCTGGTGGCATCGCGCTACGCAAACCACCCGGCACCGCTGTGGAATCTTCCCGGCGGACGTCAACTTTCCGGCGAACTACTTCGCGAAACCGCCGCGCGTGAATGTTTGGAAGAGACCGGCGTAGCGGTGCGCGTGGGGTCGCTCGCCTACCTCAGCGAAAGTTATGCGGGCGACGCGCACGTGCTCAATGCGACTTTTTACGCCGAACGGATCGGTGACGCAACGCCCAGTGCACCGCACGAACGCGATGCGAGCGATCACGTCGTGGCCGTTGAGTGGGTTGCCCTTGACGGCGTTGCGAGCCGCGTTACCGTCGACGTCGTGCGCGAACCGCTGATGGCGTGTCTGGAGGGGCGTTTCGAAGGACGCTACGCCGGTTTTGCCGACGCGGGAATTACGATCGAGTGGCCGAGCGATTCGGCGTAGCACGTACTCTCGGCGGGCCAATCCAGCGCGCGCGATCCAACTCGTAGGCAATCACGTCCACGGCTTGGCCGGCGACGGTGGCGCCGTGCTTAGAAACGCCCTCTTCTTTGAAGTCATTGCGCGTCAATACCGCGCGCGACGGCATGTTTTGCGGAACGCAGTACGCCCGAACGCTGCTCACGCCGGCGCGCTCGAACGCCTCCGACACCAGACCGGCCACCGCCTCGGTCGCGATGCCACGTCCGCGATGCGAAGGCACGATGCTGTAACCAATCTCGGCTTTTTCGGGCGCTCGTTCGGCCAGCCGTAACGAGACCCAGCCGAGCGGATGCGATTGGTCGGGCGGCGCTTCGTTCCAATAAATTAACCACTCGAAACGCCCAACCGCTCCCGGGCGCAGCACCTTCGGTCTTCCGGCGATGCTTGCGCGAAACGCGTCAACGTCGAGGTCGGGCAAATCTTGAAAATCGCGCAGATCCGGTTGCTGGAGCACGTGCCAAAGCGTCTGCGCGTCCGCTTCGTGCACTGGTTTCAGGTGCAGGCGCTGTGTGTGAATCGGCCTCATGCTAGCGAAACCTGCAAATCTCGTGATTGTCGCAGCCGATGGACCTGTTCGCGGCCTACCGCGCGACTATGCCGGCTCGCGTGGACTTTCACGCTACCGTCGCGACGCCGCCACGGTACTTCTACGGCACGCGCACGCACTGCATGCACGAAACGTTCGACGTTCGCAGCGACGCGGGCCGGTTGGAAGTCGTGGACAACGTCGCGATTGCTCCGAAATGCCCGGTCCACGTCGGCGACCGCGTCGAGGTGTGCGGTGAAATGGTGCACGATCGCGGACGTCCACCGGTGGTGCATTGGACGCATCACGATCCGCAACATCGTCACCCGGACGGCTTTATCCGCCTGCACGGACGGCTGTACGCGTAGGTGTTCCGGCGACGCCGTGGCCGCCCATCTTAAGCAACTCGGGAATCGTCACGAAGCGGTAGCCGCGCCGTTTGAGGGCTTCAACGATCAGGCGCGTCGCTTCGACGTCGCCGCTGCGATCGCACACGTGCGCCGCCACGCGCTGGCGGGCGCAAACGATGCCCGCGTTGCCGTCGTGCAAGTCGATGATCGAACCGTCGGCCGCGTAGCGTAGCACGCGTGCGGCAATGACCTGGCCGGGCGGATACTCCCAATCCTTCGCAAGGGGAACCGACCACATCACGGGCGTGTATCCCAAACGCCGAACCTCGTCGAGCACGAGCCAGTCGCGACCGCCGTATGGCGGTCGCATGATGCGCGTATGTGCACCGGTTGCCGCGTAAATCGCAAGATCGGTGCGCTGCAATGTTTCGCGTAAACTCAACGCGTCGTAAAGCACGAGATGTCCGTGGCTCCACGTGTGGTTTCCGATCGCATTGCCCTGGTCGTACTCACGCCGCACGACTCGAGGATAGGCTTGGACGGCCCGACCGACGACGAAAAACGTCGCGCGCACCCCTTCGCGCCGCAGAACGTCGAGGATTTGATCGGTATACGGTGGATTCGGACCGTCATCGTAGGTAAGTGCAACGATGCGCTGATTCTTCGGCCCGCTTACGAGCGTTTTGCCGAACAACTGACTGCCGGGACTTTCGGCCATCTCGTAGATCGCAAACGCGAGCGCGCCCACCACGGCGATCAGTGCCCCCGCGCGTGCCGCCGGCCGAAGCTTCACGAATGCGCGGGAGACGGCTGCGCGCACTTCGCGGTTCGAGCGCGCGCCACCGCATCTGCCACGTTACGCCGAAACTCATCGGGGCCGAATGCGCGGAAGTCCTCGACGACTTTTTCGTAACGCGGATCCCCGGTTACCTGACTTTCCATCCGCAAAAGATCGCTGGCATTTTGTTTGCTGAGGTCGAGCCGAAATTGCTGACGGTGCCCGCGCATCGCCCAATACTTCGGATCGGTAAACGTTACGGTACGCTCGCCCTGCTTGAAGTCCGCGAGTTGTTTAACGTAGACGGTATAGTAGGCATCGGCGCCGTTGAGCGGCGGCAAGTTGACCATCTGCCAAATACCGTCTTGATCGAGGCCGCCAAAGAAGAAACTCACGTCGTAAATTCGCCCTACGGGAGCCTTGACGATGATCTCCTTGCAGTTGTACGAGCGCACTTGATACTGATAAGTTGAAACGCCCTCGACGTCTTGCATCCGGTACTCTTCCGAGAAAATGGGCGGATTCGGATAGCGAATCGTCAATCGCGCGTAGAGCTGGCTCGGCGCCTTTTGCGCGTGGCCGAGTCCGGGTACCGGATGCAGTCCGCCGTAGACGCGCCAGCCGACGAAGAGAAAGATCGCGGTCAGAACGACAATGAAAATTTCAATACCGGAAGCTCGACGCATGTGACGGCCGCTCCTACTTGGCCGGCTCCGGCGCTTCCTGGTCGAGCACGCGGTTTACCAACCGATCAGCCAGCGCGTTTTGCTTGCGCGGCACGTGGCGCAAATCTACGTATTCGAAGCGTCGCAACAACGTGCCGGCGCGGCGATGGAGCGGTTGGAGATCCGGATGCTTGACGCGGTACTCGCCGCGAAGTTGCTTTACGACCAATTCTGAATCCAGGCGAATTGCTAGGCGTTTTATGCCGCGTTTCGCGGCTGCCTCGAGCCCCAAGAGGAGCGCGGTCCACTCCGCGACGTTGTTCGTCTTGACGCCCAAATACGCGTGCGCTTCCTCGAGCAATTCTCCGGAGCCGTCGAGCAGGACGGCGCCGCTCGCCGCCGGTCCGGGATTTCCGCGCGAGCCGCCGTCGGCGAAGAGGATTGCCTCGACGTGGTGGCCGGTCGGGAGGCGCATCTGCATCGGGCCCGCTTTCGGCAGCCGGCGCGAATGAACCGCCCCCAAAACGGGGAAGAACCGATTCATGCGATACGTACTACCTCAGGCGGCAGCAGCCGCATTTTTCGCCGGAATGCTCGCCGCGTCGTCGAGCACCGCGTTGGCGGCATCCACCTTCTACGGGATCGTCGTTCACGTTTCGACCTCAAACATCAAGGTTCAGGATTCGCGCACGAAGCAAACCCTGTCGTTTGCGATCCTTCCGAAATTCGATCAGGTCTTCTCGGCGGACGGTAAGACGACGTACCAGATGAAGGCAATCAAGGCCGGCCAATACGTCGGTGTCATTTACGACCAAAAGGCACTTGGCGCGCGCCACGCCGACAAGATCTATTTGCTCAATAACGCGAACGAACGCATCGGCTCGCAGTAGCCGCCATCGAGGGGCGGAGGCGCGAGGAGCCTCCGCCGCGTAGTAGCCCCCTTCGGAGGTTGCTTATGAGCGTTGGAAAGTCGTTTGCCGGCGCGTTTTGCGGCGTGCTGCTTTTGGCGTTCGCTGGATGCGGCGGCGCGATGAATTCGGTGCCCCAGGTTGCCAATACCGTACCGCAAGACGCCTCGGCGATACGGCCCGACACGGTCCCCAAAATCGGCGGCACCTACGACGGCAGCATTAGCGAAACGGAAGGAAGCAAAACGGCGACCGGCACCGTGCAAATCGTAATCAATCAAAATATAAGAAAGATCTCCGGAACGGTGACGCCGACGATCGATGGCCACTCGGCCCACCTCACCTTCTCCGGCAGCGTGCGCGGCACGAAACATGGAGCGCGCCTCACCTATACCATCTACGATCCCAAAGGTCGAAGTGCTTCGGGAAAGGCGACGGTGCGCGGTACCAGTTTGAACGGCACCGCATACGTTCCGGCGTCGGGCAGCCAACCAGCCGTCTCGATCACGTTCAACACGAAGAAGCAATAGCGCGTGCGAAGATCTTTCGGGGCCGCCGTCGCGGTTGCGTGCGTGGCTGCTGCTGCATTTCCGGTCACCGCAGCCGCGGATATGCCGCCGGCGGTAACGATCGAAAACATCGTGCGCGACTCGATGGCGCAACATCATCTTCGGGCGGTCATCGTTCAAGTGCGCTCGCACGGAAAGAACGTTTACACCGGTGCGTTCGGAGAATCCATGACGGGCGTGCCCGCGACGCCGGACATGCACTTTCGCAACGGCGCGCTCGCCTTCACGTATATGGCGACGCTATTGCTCCAGTTCGTCGATCAGAAGAAAGTGACGCTCGATGCGAAGTTAGCGACCTACTTTCCGGACCTCCCGAATGCAGCCAACGTTTCGCTGCGGAATCTCGCGCAAATGACGTCGGGGTATGCGGACTACGTGTACCAACCCGAACTCACCGACGGCTTGTATCGCAACCCGTTTCTCCAGTGGACTCCGCAAGAACTGATCCAAATCGGCATTTCCAAGCCGATACAGTTCGCCCCCGGAAGCAATTGGGGATACTCGCACACGAACTATGTGATTCTCGGGCGCGTTCTTGAAAAGATCGCCGGGATGCCGCTGGCCGAAGCGCTTCAAAAGAATGTCCTGGTACCGATGGGATTAACGCAGACGACCGCGTCGACGACGCCGGTGATTCCGCAGCCGGTCCTCCATTCGTTCACATCGGAACGCCGCCAAATACTCGGCATCAAGCCGAATATGCCGTTCTACGAGGAGGGAACGTATTGGAATCCATCGTGGACGACGATCGAAGGTGCGGTCGAGACGACCGACATCACCGACTTGTCGCTATCGCTGGAGGCCGTCGGAACTGGGAAGTTGCTCTCGCCGGCGTCTTCGGACGCGCAGATCGTGCCGAGCATTATCGGTTTGGGACATCCGCAATCCAACTGTCCCGCGTGCGCCTTAAGCACCGTCGCACGGAACTACGGACTCGGCGTGATTCTCAGCGGCCCGTGGATTGCGCAGACGCTCGGATTTGCCGGCGCCTCGGGTGCGGTTGCATACCTGCCTTCGCAGCAATTGACGATTGCCGTCGAGGCGACGAACGCCGAGGGCGCTTACAACGCGCAGGGCGAGGCCGGCCTCGCTGCGGTCCCGCTATTGCAAGCGTTGGCCGACGCCGCCGCACCCGGCACGATGCCGAAAGGGAACTAGAGGAACGTCGTGTCCGAGCGCGCGATCGCTTTTGAAGGCGCGGTTCCTATTCTTCGGATGTTCGACGTCGTCAAGGCGCGCGAGTTTTACCTCGACTATCTCGGATTTACCGTCGACTTCGAACATCGCTTTTACGACGAGGCGCCGCTGTTCATGGGCATCTCGCGCGGCGCCGCGGCGCTCTTTCTCAGCGAACACCATGGCGACGGCACGCCCGGCACGCACGTCATCGTTCGCATTTCCGGCATCGACGCCTTGCATCGTGAACTGCTCGCGAAGAAATACCGGTTCTTCAATCCATCGATCCAAGTGCAGGAATGGGGAACGCGCGAAATGGTCGTCTACGATCCGTTCAACAATCACATTGTTTTCAGCGAGCGTACGCCGGGCGATTAACGCTCGATCGTCAGTCGCGCCAGCGACGCACGATCGCCGACGAGATCGATCGCCGCGATGCGATCGTCCTGTATCGTAAAGAGAAATGCGACGCGCAATTCGCGTGCATGTATCCACACCGCTGCGGGTTTGCCGTCGATCAGCACCGGCTGCGCCGCATTTGCGCGTCCCGCGAACATGCGTGCGACCGCATCGGCGCCCCTGATTCCATCCGGTAGCCGATCGCTTTGCCAGTAGTCGGCGCCGCCCATCGCCATCACCGATGCATCGGCGCGGAGGGTTGCGCTCGGATCGAGCAACGCCAGCATCGCCGACATGTTTCCAGTGCGCGAAGCCGTGAGGAATGCGCGCACGAGCTCGTCGTGCCGTTGCGTTACCGCGTTACGCTCGGTCGACGCTCCGCGTACGCGACGGCGAGCGCGACTCGCAAGTTGCCGCGCCGCTTCGGGCGTTCTTCCGACGATTTCGGCGATGTCGGCGAAGGGCAGCTCGAACATGTCGTGCAGGACGAACGCGACGCGCTCGGCCGGCGGCAGCGCATCGAGGAGAATCAACAATGCCATGCCAACCGAATCGGCGAGCATCGCTTCTTCTTCCGGCCGTTCGCCGGGAGCGATCGCGGCAGTTTGGTGACGCGGATCGTTCGGCGTCAAGTCCTCGCGCCGGCCGTCTCGCCGCTTCAGCGCATCGAGACAGACGCGTGCAACCACGGTCGTCAGCCAACCTTCGAGATTCGCGACGCTTTCGACGCCTGCCCGATCGACGCGCAGCCAACTCTCTTGCAGCGCGTCATCTGCCTCGGCGGACGAACCGAGCATGCGTAACGCAAGGCGCTGCAAGCGCGGCCGAGCCGCCTGGAAGCGCTCCGCAAGCCAATCCGTCACATTTTGCCGCGTTCGATCCGTCATAGTACGTGAAAGGAGTTTAGACTTTGGACGTCTCGCTAATCGTTTACTCTGCCACGGATATGACCGCAGCCAAGCGGTTCTTTCGGGAGCTCATTGGGAGCGACCCGTATGCCGATTCACCCCAGTACGTCGGTTACAAGAACGGCGGCATGGAAATCGGACTCGTTCCCAACGCTGACGGTCGGCCAGCAAACGGGATTGCCTACTGGACCGTGAGTGATATCGCGGCGAGTGTAAAGGCGCTAGTCGATGCCGGTGGCACGGTCGTGCAAGATATTACCGACGTCGCCTACGGCCTGCTCGTCGCTAGCATTAAAGATCCCAACGGCGCGATCGTCGGATTACGCCAATTTCCAAAAGGCTAGGATTACGCTAGAGCTGCCAGTTGCTGTCGCTCCGGAACACGCGGAGCGACGGCAAGCGGGCGACGCTCACCTCGTCGGGCACCGGTCATTGACGACCCTCAGGTAACCGTTCCCGATAAAAACGTTACCGTCGTAGGCCCCGAAAACGAGATCCGCCGTACCACAGTTCGGCCCGGGCTTTACTAACCACACGAGCGGAGACTCTTGGTCCAAGAGGCAAATCCGGCCACTTTTGGTCGTGCAGTCGTTATCGAAAAGGACCGCCTGGAATACGTCAAGGCCGCGTACGGTTGCATGAACGCCGCCATGACGTCCCTTCACCAACCGGAGCGGACACGGCGTGACCGAGACACCGTTGGTGCCGCCACATTTCGGATGTAGTGACGCCGGCGCGAGCGGAAGTGCGCCGGTGAGCGCATTCGAACTCACACCGCGTGGGGCACCGGAGCAACCCGCTACGAGAACGGCTGCCACCACGAACAACCAATACTTCCGACGCATCACTTCAATCCCACCTCGTGTAAGATTACGTAAACGTGAACCTTAATAGTAGATCCCTGCACGCGGCGTACTTCGTTTCGTTAATAGGATGATCCCGCGTCGCGTTAAGAGGGACCAACGTGGTCGAAGGTTCACTAGTAGTATTGCCTCAAGTCTCGTGCTGTTGCTAACATTTTGCAGATCGTCACAGGCTTGCCTTTAGGCATACCGGACAAGGAGAAAACCATGAACGTGCGCGTCGCCGTAGCGATTGTCACTTTTGCTATCACTACGTTGGCCGGGTGCTCGGGTGCACCTCAGTCGACCTTGACTCCGGGCATTCAGCCCAACGGCGCGACCGCAGCGACGACGACCTACACGTACGTCGATCTCGGGTCGGGGCCAAACGGCAAAGACGCGTACGGCTACGGCGAGAGTTCCAGCGCGCAGGCCGGCGCGTACTTCGATCACACGATATCGTGCGGCAAGGACTGCTCGGCCAAAGTTTACTACCCGCTCGCGTGGTCCGGAGCCGGCTCGAGCCCGGTTGTCCTTTTGCCTCAATTCTACGTCGAGGGTTGGGCGTATGGCGCCGGCGGCAACCTGATCGTCGGAACGCTTATCACCAATGACGGCGGCTACTTCGGATTTCAGCACGCCGCGTTGTGGCAGGGTTCCTCGCACACCTTCACCGACCTCAACCCTTCCGGCAGTTGCGGAAGTTGTCAGCCGGGATCGAATGCGTACGGCACCGACGGAACGTCGATCGCCGGGTCGGGCGGATCACCAATGCACGCGCTGGTTTGGAAGATCGGGCAGTTGAAGACACCGGTCGACCTGAACCCTGCCGGCGCTGCATACTCCGAAGCGTACGCGGTACGCGGCACAGCGCAAGCCGGCTACGTTTTCTCGAGCACAACGAATTCCAACCACGCGGTGCTTTGGCAGGGCACGGCTGCGAGTGCGGTCGACCTCACGCCGTCAGCCTTGTCGTCCGCCTACGCCACCGGTTTGGCGAACAAAAGCGAGGTCGGCTGCGGCACGCCCTCTGGAGTGAGCGTGACCCACGCGCTTCTCTGGCACGGCACTGCCGCGAGCACGATCGATCTGCAACCGGCGGGTTTCGCCGATTCGTGCGCTCGCGCCGTGCAAGGGAACGTGCAAGTCGGATACGGGCACGTCACCGCGTCGAATTCGCTGCATGCATTGCTTTGGAAAGGCAGCGCGAAAACCGTCCTCGACCTTCAGCAGTACTTGCCCGGCAACTTCACGAGTTCCGAGGCGTACGCGATTAACAAGGCCGGCGACATCCTAGGCTCTGCGTATTCAACGACCACGTCGACGTGGCACGCGGTGATGTGGGTTCCTTGAGACTCAGGGCTACAAGCAGTTCATAGCGCAGCTACGACGCCACTTAATCGTCGTCGTCGGGAACCTTGCCCGACGGTCGCTGCTTCAGGAAGTACGACGGTGGATACTTTGCCGGAATTTTTTTGAAGGTAATCGGGGCTTGTGTGAAATCGAAGCTATCGAGAAGGCTGTTGGCCCTCGCGTCGGTGTAACCCAGTGAAGCCGCGCCAAACGTTTGCTCGACGAACTTTAGGATTGAGCCGTACTCATATTGCGTGTGAGACACCGTCCCAGCCTTGGCGTAGGGTGAGATGACGATGCACCCGACGCGAAAACCCAGACCCATGAAATCCAACTGCGGCGGCGGCGCGTCGTCGTACCATCCGCCCCAGTCGTCCCATAAGACGACGATCGCGGTCGAGTTCCAGTAGGCGCTTTCTCCCAATGTATTAACGATTGCCGCGACCCACGACGGGCCGGTATCCGATCCGCTGCCGCCGTGATCGGAGTTGTTCACGGCCGGCACCACCCAGGCGACCGATGGTAATTTTCCGTTGCTAATGTCCTTCAGCACCGTCGTTTCGGGCGCAATGACGTTGCCCCAATCGGGTCCGTTGTAGACGTTGCTAATTGCCGCGAAAGAAGACCACAACTGACCGCTCCCGGTTGAAAGCGCGGGTGCGTAGTATCGCCACGATACGTGAGCCGCATCCAGCGTGTCTGCCATGGTGTGAAACTGCGTAAAGCAGGGCGGAGGGCCGCCTCCCGTTTCGGCGATTGACCCTTTCGTGTCGACTAAAATGTAGGACGGCGGCGGTGGTTGCGCCGCGCACGTCCAGTTCGGATTATTCTGATTATATGGATAATCGATTTCGCTTACGGTACGACTCGGAGAACGATTTACGACGGTGGTTCCGGCGATGAGATCGAGGTGGGCGGTAAAGCTCGGTCCCCAGACGGTCGGGAACATGTGGTCGACTAGCGTGTACTGAGTGGCCATCGTCCAGTAGGGCGCGACCTGTTTGCGACTCAGGTACGCGTAGGGATATGTTTTTGCCGGCTGCCCGTTCATCCAGACATCCTCGTCGAACCCGTCCATCTTACCGGCGTCGTATTCGATCTGTGAATGTCGATAGTCGTGTTTTATGTCGACGTTCGGATATTGTTGAAACGTTGCTTGGTGTAGCGACACGCGCTTTCCGTTGTGGCGCAAACCGGTTAAAGGGGCGTCCGCGCCAGGAAAGCCCGCAAAAATGTTATCGAAACTTCGATTTTCTTGAATAATGATGACGACATGCTGAATTTTGCCGGTGGAAGCTGCAACGCGCGTTAGCTGCGCTACCTTCGGCGTCGTGCCGGTTAGACTAGAGGGCTGCGCACAACCGCACCAAAGAAACGCCAGCGACGCGGAAACGAGAAGCATGCGATGCTGCATTACAATCTCCCGTTCGTACCGTTGCGCGCGGAGCAACCTTGTTTCGGCACGCATGGCAGCGGACGCGCGAATTTTACGTGGATGGTTCTAGGCATCGTCTTTTCGACGCCTCCTCGACCGCCTGCTCCTCGGTCATCGTTGCACCTTCGGCCATGAATCTCGTCATCGCGTCGGCGCCGATTGCCTCGCGCAGACCGGCGACGGCTCGATCGTGCCCCTGCTCGTAAATGTACATTCTCGCCGATCCTATCGCTTGGAGTCGAGCGTCGACGAAACCGAAGATCCGCGCGGCTTGGGTGTATGCGTCGAGCGCGTCTTCGTCGGAGATTTGCGGACGTAAGGCCGAAATCGCTCCGATGTGCTGGAGTGTCCACGCGACGAGGACGTCTTGCTGTTGCTCCCGTGCAAGGGCTAGCGCTTCGCACGCCCGTTCCTCGGCGTCATCATACCGCCCCAACGCGATGAGATACATTGCCAGGCTGCTGAGGATGGAGGCGACAAAGCGCTGATTGTTGACCGCTCGGAAGGTGGCTAATGCGCTCGAGGCAAGTTGAAATGCCAGCTCGGCGTTGCCCGCGCGAAACTCGCACTCGCCAAGGTCGTCGCGCGCTAATGCGGCGCCTAGGCCTGCACCGAGGGCCTGATAAATCGGCACGGCTTCGGCGACGTAGTTGCGAGCTGTATCGCAGTCGCCTTCGACGGAGCTGGCATACCCGAGGTTGCGCAGGACGCAAGCGATAAGCCGGCGATTGCCCAAAGCACGCGCGGACGCTAGGGCTTGTCGTAAGAGCGTTTTGGCCTCTATGAGTCGCCCCAAAGACACCAGCGCCTGACCGGCGAGATCCTGCGTACGGGCGACGCCAAGCGGATCGCCCGCGGCGCGAAAACGCTCGATAGCGCGCTCACTGCTCGAAAGTTGTACTTTGTACGCGCGATGCTGCATTGCGATGATCCCATCCGCGTACCCGAGTCTCGCGAGCACGTGTATTGGCGTTTTCTCGTCGGCCAGCTCGAACGCCGAAGCAACGTAGCGTTGACCCTCCAGCGGTGCGAAGTATGCCCAAACAACGTGCAGAGCTCCGACGAGTGCCTGCCCCAAGACGACATCATTCCGATCCGTCACTGCCCATTGCAGTGCCGCGTGCCAGTTGTCCAGCTCATCCTGAGCGAGCGCGCGCCAGATCACATCCGGTTCGGTATCGCATGCACGCTCGAGCCGCTCGGCCAGTTCCAGATACGCCAGCGCATGACGGCGTGCCACAGCGTCCGCTTCACCCCGCGCCGCCAGCTTCTCGCGTGCATACTCGCGGAATGACTCCAAAAGCGAATAGCGGGCCTCGCCGGCGTCGAAATCGGCCACCAAGAGCGACTTGTCCACCAGCGACGAGAGCAGTTCTATGATGTCGGCCTGCGCAACGTCGTCGCTCGCGCAAACGGCGTTTGCGGTTGCCAGCGTACATCCGCCGGCAAACACCGAGAGACGCTCGAACATACGCTGCTCGCGTGCTGCCAGCAAGTCGTAACTCCAATCGATTGCCGCGCGCATCGTCCGCTGACGCGGCAGAGCCGTTCGCTCGCCTCCGGTGAGAATGGTAAAGCGATGGTCGAGCATCTTGACAATCACTTGAATCGGGAACGTGTTGACTCGTGCGGCGCAAAGTTCAATCGCGAGCGGGATGCCGTCTAAGTGCCGGCAGATCTCTGCAATGGCCGGCGCATTCTCGTCGGTCAGCGTGAAGCGATTGTCGATGGCGCTCGCGCGATCCCTAAAAAGCACGATCGCACCGAATGAGAGCGCCTCCGCCGCGTCGAGCCGGCGACTCGCTTCCGGCGTCGGAACGCTCAAAGACGGTAACCGGTAGGTGCGCTCGCCCGCGGTTCGAAGCGGTTCGCGGCTCGTCACGAGGATCCGGAGGCTCCGGCAGCCGGCCAACAGCGAGGCCGCGACGTTTGCAGCCTCTGTAACGACATGCTCGCAGTTGTCGAGGATCAGCAAGAGCGTCTTGTCCCTGAGATACGCCGTCAGCGTCTCAAGCAGCGGCCGATTCGGCACTTCTTGCACGCCCAGCGTCGTCGCGATCGCGGCAACCACTAATGAAGGATCGCCAACGGGCGCGAGTGCGACGAAGCTAACGGAAGTCTCGGCGATTTCAGTGAGCGTTGCGCCAACTTGCAACGCCATCTGAGTTTTTCCAATGCCTCCGGCGCCTGTGAGCGTGACGAGCCGATGCTCGCGGACCAATCGTGCGACCTCGCCGATCTCTACGTCGCGCCCAACGAAGCTCGTCAGGCAGAGCGGCAGGTTTGAGACGCCAGTACCGGACCAAGAACCCGTAGCGACCGCTGCGCCGTCTCCACGCCGCAGCGTTCTCAAAGGCGCGGCAGCCGCTTCGAATTCGACGCGCTGTTCGTCGTTGAGCGCTAGCGCGCTCACTAAAAGCGCGAGCGTTTCGCGTTGCGGCGTGCGCCGGTACCCGCGTTCGAGCGCACCGACGCCGTTTGTGCTCATGCGGGCGCGTTCGGCGAGCGCTTCTTGCGAGAGTTCCGCGGCGAGCCGGTAGCGCCGCAGCAGCGTCCCGAAATCCGGCGGCCTCGCTACTCTTCCTTCGTTTTCCACGGTATCAGGAGCTTCGCGACGCGTCGCCCACCAACTTTCAGCTCATCAGCGGGGTGACGATCGACTTATCTTGAGATCGCCGTACCGAACGGATGAGCGAACGGGATGGAATGATTGCTATTTGTCGGTAGACCGCCGGCCGGGAAAGCCCAGCGGTTCACACTGGTCGCAGCGTAGCCGCAGGAGGACTCGTCATCGCCTCCGGCCAGATAGATCGCGCCGCCGGACTCGTAGATGACGCCCTGGGCCATATCGCAGATCACATGGCCGCTGTAGGCCTTGAACTTCGTTTTACCGGTAATCGTTCCGGTCGCGCCGGAAATCGACACGTGGTAGACGCAGGTAGTTCTCGGAGTATCGCAGTGCCGATCGCCGACGGCGAGAAAATGATCGTCCTGATCCCATTGGAGCAATCCCGGGAGGTGTATGGTACCGCCGGTAACGGTGATTCCGACGATCGTCGAGCTGCCGGCCGGGAGCTCCGCGAGCACGAACGTTCCGGTTTTCGTTTGTCCGGCGATGTAGAGGTTGCCTGGGTCATAGGCTTCGCCACGCACTGTGGGCATCTGCGCATAGTCGTTGGATGGCCCCGGCACGGTCATGCCCTGAGGCCAAACTTCGGTTTCACCCGGGCCGCTCATACTGCCCATCGCGGTTTTGACTGGGACGCCGAGTTCGCGAACGTCTTTGGTTTTGACCAGGCCGCTCTTGTTGCGAATGTTCGCTACCGCCAGGTCGTGGTTGCCGTGGGGGCCGCGGTCGACGGAGCATGCAAACGGGAAACCGTTAGCATCCTTCAACGTGCCGATGAGCGCACCGGTACGCGAGTACTTGAACATCTGTTGGCTTCCGTGATCGGCAACCCAGACGTTGCCGTTGCCGTCGTCGCATAAGCCGCGCGGTTGATTGAGGCCCGTTATCGTCCCCTTGAGGACGAGGTCGGGCAACGAGAAAACCCCGAGCGTGCCGGCTTGGGAATCTGAAACGAAGAGGCGGCCTGGTTCGGATGCAGCGAGCGCCGCCGATTTTAAGCCGACGATAGCGCAAACCGCGCAAATGCCTGCGAACGCCAAAGCGCCGAGCGCGTAAGACGCCGGCCGTAGGGTGCTCATGTAACTGCTCCCTTCTTCCCCTTGGGATGGCCCGAGGTTCAGGTTAGTAAGGCGACGGAAAGCGGCTGCTCGCCCGGCAGCCTTACATACGACAAAAGTCGCGTTCGTTCCCGCCATTGCCGGCATCTCGGCGCTGCGATGACGGCCATACGCCGGCACATGAACGCGACGCGCCCCGGGCCGCTCGAGCGTCGCCGCAAGGGGTCGGCATGCTCGTCGCCACGCGATCCCGTTCGCCCTCAGATGCGCGTTGCACTCGTTTTCACCGACACGGCGCGAGCATCCTCAAGCTGTGGCAGCGGCGCCAAGCGTCGATGTCGCGGACCGTTTGTACGTCGTTAGGCTCGTTAGTGAACCTTTTGTGAGGGTGTACGCAGATGTGCACGTTGGTTGTGCATGTTGTGCGTTACGCGGCGCGTAGCCTCACGCTAGATTGTCCGGTGTCATCACTTCACTCTAACGGAGCACACCGGAACAAATGAAACTCGTAAACTCGTTTTTCGCACTATCGTTAGCAGCTTGTAGTTCGGGAGCGACATCGTATCTTCCGACCAAGAGCACGACGGGTGCCGCAGCACCTTCTTACAATACGGCGTCAACACAAAAGTACAGTACAGCTTCAACGCAAAAATACATCTACGTCGGCGACGCCAAAAACCAACAGCTTTTAGTCTATCCGGAGAACATTCCAAACCCCTCGCCGATTCGAACGATTCCACTCGGGGACGTTCCGCAAGGAGTCGCCGTCGACGGCAACGGCCGCGTATTCGTCGCCCTGCTGAATACATCAACGATCGACGTATTTTCTCACGGCGCGACGTCGCTCGTGCGCACCATTACGAATGGCATCTACAAGCCTGAAGGCCTGGCGGTGGACGAGCGAAACTGGCTTTACGTTGCAAGCCACTGCGAAACGTCGTGCCAATCCGGGTACGTCGCGGAGTTCAAGCCTGATGCCGACACCGCGACCACTCAAATCAACGCTCCGCCGAAGTTCGCGATCGAAGGTGTCGCGGCGCATAATGGCGTCGTGTTCATCGATATGTACGAGTCGGTGGGAGGGTTTGCCCAAGAGTACGTCGGCGGTCAGCCAACGGGGGCTCCCATCGCACTCGCGGCTTGTTCGGGGGTAGCGCTTGACAACGCCGGGAACCTCTACGCAGCAAATGCCGCTACGCTCAGTATCTACGCTCCGCCCGGCTACAAACCGATAAAGGAGACGTACTACGGAGCCGGTGCCAGCATTCGCTTCATCGGACGCGGAAACGATGGCGCCATCTACGTCCCCTTCGGCGGTACGTCGCCGTCGGTCGTCATATTACCGGCGGGCAGTCAGTCGCCGTACGTAATTACGGCTGGTCTTGCCAATACGGCTCCGTTCGGAGTCGGTGCCGACTGACTGACGCCAGCCGAGCTTCTTCAACGCTGCAAGGGCGCGATCGAGATGTTATCGATCGCGCCCTTCACGTCGAAATTCGGCGATCGAATAGCCCACGTTTGCGGTTAGCACCATCTGCTCGTTCGTTACGTACCCATCGTGCAATGGATGGCACCAAGATGCACGATTCGGAAATCCAAAAGGGTTACAAAAGGGCTACACCACGTGCACTAAATGATCTAGCCTAGCGCCGCGCCTGGGCGACGTAGCGAAATTGCCCGGGCGACCACACGCACGCGCTTCCATCGTTCATCAGGAACGATTCGAGGCCATCCACGTCGGGGTTGAAGTCGGCATTGTGCGCCTTGGTCGCCGGCCAATTTACGGCAGGCTCTTGCCGCGCGGCGGCACGAGCTTTGGCGTTTGAAAACTGCGGAGACTTAACCAACGCGTTTAAGGCGGACGCGAGTCGTTTTGCGTGATCCATTGGAGGACAGTTCCCAAGCACTCGACCGTCCACCTGGACCGGCAAATCACTCCTCACGGCGAATCCAATCCAGGTGGACCTCACTAGGCGCAAAAACGCAGCATCACGTAAAGAAGAGCGCTCGCAGTTTCGCGAGCGCTCGATGTTCCGACCGTGATCCTCGGAATGTTGTACTGAGCTGATCGGATTGGGCGGTTTCCGAGGCGTAAAGGTCTCATAAAGGTCGGCCACGCGAATCGACCTCATTTGGGAATATCGGCCACAATAACGGAGGGACGCAACCCAACCTCGAAAGGCTCAATAATCCGGAGCGATCGGCGTTGATCGCGCGCCAACATTCCGCCATGTAGCGCTTTTACGGCCAAGCCGCCGCTATATGGACGGAAACCAAGTCATTCCCCGTCTTTCGTACTGCGGTGCTTGACGCGCATTTCTCAGCGTCACACGCGTTTCAGATCTTCTTAGACAGAAATAGGAGCCTTATGAAACCAGTTCAGGCAGCGTTTTTATTTGCAGCTGCGCTCATGTTCTCCAGCGGTACCGCGTTGGCGGCAACACCGAACGTAGAAGCGACGCCGGTACCAACGGCACCGAAGCCCAACTTTTCCAAAATGGCGTTCATGGGCGGAACATGGACTTGCAGCATTATGAGCTCGCGTCGCCCAGGACCGTACACGACCACCTCCACGACGACGACGAGCAACGACGGCTATTGGATGGCCACGCAGGCAACCACGAACACGACGTCGTGGATCCCACAGGCACTTACAACCGTAGACCGGATGACGTACGATCCGTCGACGTCGCGATGGGTCGATCTGGCTACCGACGATCATGGCGGCTACGATCTCAGCACGTCGCCTGGTTGGAGCGGCAACACGATCGTTTGGACAGATGTCACCTATCCGAAGACGAACGCAACAGCCACGAACAATCCCACAACCATCACGAAGATTAGCGATACCAAGACTACGTCAGTGAACAGCTTCAAGGAGCCGTCAGGACGTTTGGTAACGGTAAAATCTACGTGCACCAAAGCTAGTTAGGTCCTAGGACCGACAAGAGCGCCGCGGGGTTTACCGTAAACCCCTCTTCTAGGTTGCTTACGCCAAAGCACAAAGCCCCGCTCGAAGCGGGCGTCGACGGATCGCGAGGTTCGTGGACGCTCGCCTTAGCGTGCAGAGTGTCCAGGCAAACGTTTATGAATTAAGCATTTCGTGTTAGTCCGGCGGGATTCGAAAGACAAGACCGCAGATAAACCCTGGGCGACGCGATCGCTCACGAGCGTTTCGGAAGCCCGCTCAATATCTGCAGCGTATGCCGCGAAAAGTACTGCTCGGCATTAGCACGCCGCGCTTGCGCTCGGCACGATCGAACGCTCGTAAATCGTTACCAATTTACGAAGGAAAACATCGTCGGGCTGACTGGATTCAAACCAGCGACCTCTTGACCCCACTCGGAGGCTTACCGGGGAAGGGAACGGCCTCTTGAATGCGAACAAGTTTTTCGAACCTGCTCTGTCCGAGCGCGTGATGTTCTTACTTGACCTCTGTGAGAAGAAAGTTTGTTTCGTGGGAAGATCGACGGGTTTCGCTATCGTTAGTTGCACAGCGTTTTTGTTATCTGCATGCTCTAGCGCACCACAAGGCAATTCGTCACCTATACCGTCGGCCGGCAGCAGCGCGAACGCGACCCGCGTGCGACCTGACTTTAATGACTCCGCCTACGTGAAGGTCCATTTTCACAACGGCTGGGACGTTAGGGTAACCGCACGGACGGAGTGGTCGTACTTTATTCTTCCGATTTATTTTCTAGCCGAAGAGCGGTGCGTCTTACCAAATCAAGACTGGACGTCGGAGATCGGATTCCAATACCCCAACGGCGAAGTTGCCATTACGGCGGATCGCGACAACTGCAGTGGCCATAAGGACACCCACGAGCGGAACTTAGTCTTCTCCAGCATACAATATACTCACGCGGATCCAGAGCGTGCCACGATTACGAGTGATGTTAGAGACGATAGAAGATACGGCTTCTCACTCTGCGGGCGTCAAACGTACCCAATTGTGGAAGATCTTAGATGCGACCACCGCTAGTAATGCGCCTTGTTTGTTTAGGTTTAACTCTCGCGATAGTGGGCTGTGCCCAACAAATAACGGCATTCGGCCCGACGGCGTCGCAATCGACTGCCGCGAACGCTAGAGCGTTCGCGGCAAAGCAGGCGGAGAGCATAACTGCCGACGTGCTATTGAGTAATGACACGCCGAACGCCGCGGTATTTACTGTTTATTGGTCGTATCGCACACATCCATTGTGGCATGTGGAAGCTGAACGTTGCGTAGCAGCCGGCGTTCCGTTTTTGACGACCGTTGTCTATAACCATCCCAGAGAGGGACCGCAAATAAGGTTCGAGGCGGCGGTACGCGGGATCACGTGCGACAAGAAACGATCCGACGAGCGCAGAACCGTAACTTTCCGCGAAACCGATTTATACGTCGACCGGCGCTTTGAGGGAGAGTACGTGCATAAAGGTTATTACAAGTTGTGCGTTCGCGGAGGCGGAAACAACGAGAGTTGCGATCCTGCGCGATGACGAATCGGAATGGGCCAATGCGACGTGAGCGACGTCCGTTAAACACTATCCCGCGCTACGCGCCTGAGCACATTGACCATTTGCCGCTTCAGGATGGGCTCGGTTACATTTCGGACAAAAGGAGCTACTTTTGGGGCTACAAGTTCGGCTTTTGATACAGAAGCGGTCACAAAAGGCCTAGTTTTACAGACAAATCTTGGTCGGGCTCACTGGATTCGAACCAGACCTCTTGACCCCCAGTCGGCTTCCGGATGTCGCAAGAGATTGCACTAAGTTGCATTAATCGGCAAACTCTCACGAGATAATCAAGTCATCTTGCATAGCACTACACTGACGTGCACGAATTTCAAAAGGGTTACAATAGGGCTACACGCCTGATTATGTGGCGTCCGTGACGCGCCGCACAACGGCAGACTTCAGCCGGGCATTTGATGACAGCGTGCCAGCGCCGGGAGGTAGTACAAGAAATACCAGAGCTGTCGCCTCGGGGGTATAGGGATTTCCTGAACCGGGCCCGCACCCACGCTGCGGAGCGGTGGTAGCGTAAGACCGCTTTCCACATTAATGTGCTCGCATCGTCAGTCGAGCAGTAATTCGCCCTGCATACCTCCAAACGAGATCGCTACCGATCGCTCGATATCCGTTCAGCAAGCCGTTTTCGACCCACGCCGCTTCATAGTCGTTGTCTAGATCCGCCCCGTGGGACTCCTCCCAGGCTGCGAGTTCTGGGATGCCTCGATGCTGGTCGTCCAGGACGCACCTGGTGTACGCCGTGAGGATCTGAGCAAATGCGCGGGGGAAAACGGGAAAGCGCGGGCAGCTATAGTTCGAGATCGCCTCTTTCATCTGCGATGACGTTTTGTACACAAGTCCGACACGACGCAGCATTTCGAGAGGTGGCAGCGCTGCGAATTCCGCGCCACACGCAAGTGCGCTTAGCGTGCACGCGACTGCTTCGTCGATCACATGAAGGGGCGAATCGAAAGCGCTGGAAAGAGCTCCGATTCTCATGGCACACGTTTGAACCTTAAGCGAACATGAAAATCGATGGTACGCAAGTAACAGCTTCTTTGTGTAGCTTTGCATCGAACTGCCCTCTAGGGCTGCAAGCAACTGCTGTGTGCCCCCCTCATATTCAGTATTCGCGATAATCGCGGACGCTTCGATGAGGCGTTCCCGCAGTGCGACATCCGGAGCAACCGACGAGTACAATGCCGAAAGGAAATCGTATGGGGCATCGTACCACTCTTCGTCGAGCCAGCATCCAAACGTCGTCTGCACTTGAAGTAAAGCAATCAGCGAGTCGAATTTGCTAACATCCATGTCGAGCGTAAATAGACACGTGTCATATAGATCGTTAAAGCGCTTGAGGTACTCCGACCTTTCGAGACCGGCGCGTGCGTCTTTGACTAGTGCGGCGAATCGCGCTGTCGCTGCCAAGCTAGCGCCAGCGTGGCCAGAGAGTATTCGTCGCGCGCTTGCGGCGAGTTCTTCGTGGCGAGCCGTGGGTGCCCGGACGCCTTCGCAACGGCGGCTCATCTCAACGACGACGTCTCGGCAAGTAACATGTCCCGACGCCGGGGGTGCATCACGGATCTGTGCCGGCGGGGGCGGCTCGGCTAGCCGGAACTCTCCTTCGGTTATGTTAATGTATTGAAATTCGCCATTTCGAAACGGAAGTCGCCACCAGACTCCCTCTGGAGCATTCTTCTCAGCGCACGCGATCGTATTCGGAACGGACCATACCTGCTCGACGATGTCCTCCGGGCCTACGCGAAAAGCCGATAGTGCACGCTCGAGGTGGACGAATTCCGTTCCCGGCATTGGCACCGTAATGAACTTCGCGTCATCCGCCACGTGATGTATTCCTGTGTGCTGCAATACGCTTTGCGATGCTGGCTGCGCGCTTTCGTGCGAGCTTTTCGGGCAAGCCAAGATGCCTCAGAGCCTCGACGAGCCTCTCTTGGCCAGCCCCTGTGTCAGCCTCGTTCGACCTTTTGGCCGCGTTGTCGAGTTCCGGCAACGCCGTTAACTGCAGGTACGGGTCGGTTGCGATAGATTTAAGGTCGCGCCTTTCCCGAAAGCATAGTACGAGCGCGTCGAGTTTATCACGCGTAGTTTTGCCAAGATACTTGAACGCGCCGGTACCTTTTACGAATTCCGTAACGAGTACGATAACAATTCCATTGACGACCTCAGGCGGTATGAAGTGATGTTCGTCGTCGCCATAGATGCGCCAAGCATCGAAGGCCACTTCATCTTGCACAGATCGGAACATTGCCATGCTTCCTTTCAACTCCGTCACGGCGCAACGCGTTATTCAGCGCATCGAACGAACTTTCCGATGCGATGTCAAAGATGCGAAGCTACCTCGATGATAGTAAGCCGTCAGAAGCGGCAGACGCCCAAGATGCTGCGCAGTCCGCCACTCAAGACGTTGATGCTGCTACGAGCGCCGCACGAACGTCGTATGTCAGTATGGGTGGCAAGGCTTCGGACATCGAGTCGATGCAGAACAAGGTGCAGAGTACGGTTTCGGCCCTCGACACGCTCATGGGCTCAAGCAGTGGCGATAACGAATAGCCTGGCCCGGTTCTTTTCTCCGTTGCGTATGCTCGCATGGTCCTCGGCATTTAGCTGAAGTCCCGCGGCCCTGGGCGGCCACACCGCAATCGATTATGGCTCGAGGCGTTGGGCACGCTCCGAAAGTAGTTTGCACTCAAAACGTGCGATGTCTATGGGCCAAGAGGAAACTTCCTCAGAACGTCGAGCAGTTGCACGTTAGCCAGTTTCCAGGCCGACAAAAGCGCGACATAAGTTGTCAAGTAGTTTTCTACCTCCACAACGGCTTTGACGGCTTCGGGCGGTTCCGTTGTATTAAAAAACCTTTTTGCATCATTTAGGACGTTCGCTGAGGAGCTTAAGGCCCCAAGAGGGGGCAGCGCAATTGCGAGCATTTCTTTAAGCGCATCGATCACCAGTGCGCCGCGTTCTTTGCGGTCTAGCTCGGATCCAGCGACATACAAAATGCCACCGTAAAGGATTCCGCGGTAAAGCGTTGCTAGCGAGGATAGATGTGCGAAAGCCTCAACCTGATCCCCAAGGCTTATAAACAGTCTAAGTGAGCTTACTAGCGCATCCCTCTGGGCGACATCAGTTAATTTCTGGCCAAAGTATTCTTCCCAGTTCTCCTCGGAATTGTGCTCGCTTCTTTCAGGGTGGTTAGGATCGAAGGCCCATCGCAAGAACGTGTGGACGCGCTGAAGTGTTGGCAGCTCGCTGCCCCGCGATTCAAGAAATCTGATTTTTGCCTCGGCGTCCGAGTTAGCGGCCACTCTTGCGCACGCCGTTGCGAGCTTTGCCGCTATTCCATCACATTCTTCAGTCAGGCTTGTCGCACCATCTACCTTTACGGACAGAAGATTCGAACACTTCATTAGATCTAATCGATGGACCCTCTCGGCGTAGATCGCCGCGTAAGACGCATCGTCTTTTACAATCTTACCAATTGGTAGCTTCATAACGCGTTCCATGGCGCGGTTTGACGAATCAGGCTCGCTCATATGTGCTTGCTTGGATTGTCGCTTGCGTTTCGCCTTGTGTCCTCCACGGCAACCGCGGGGCAAGCGAAGTCGGCTCATGCTTCCTGATAGCGCCTCGCGTACTCGCTGGAATTCCATCGAAGTGTAGCCGCTCGCCATCAAGGGATTCGCTTGAAGCCTAGGTTATGCATTGCTACTACAAAACGCGCCGGCGTAAGGAAGTCGTGATCCGGCGAAAACGGTCGATCTCGCCCCACTTGCCGTTCCCAATTTCCTCGCGTACCAAATCCACGAACTCGAAGATGCGATCGCGAGATTCTTTCGCGACATCCGCGACGTGCTCTGCGAACTTCGCGACCGGACCGCGCCATCCGCAGCTACATTCGACTTGGTTTGGCGCGGGCTGCCTCGGTGTGATGACGTTGTGTACTATTCCCCACATGGCGGCTACCAATTCCGCTTGATTAGAGTCTTCTCCTCACGGGCAGCTTTCGCGGCGACTCAAAACGGCACCCGACGTTTCGCGCGCCCTTCCCAGGGGCGTAAACGTAATGCGAGTGAGTTGGGCATTTACACCACGGAGCGGCCGCTGCCCACACCCTAGCGGTCGCTCTCAGTCCTTCATGAACGCCGGCTCGGGTTGGGCCTTCGGCATTTCGCCTAGGCTCTTAGCACCAGGGCGCGGTCGATCATATTCTCTCAGGAGGCTTTGAATGATACCGACCGCTCGGCAACAATTCTGTCTTTGATAGCGTGGGCCAGGATAAATGCTGCGGTTGGCTTCGCGTATAAGTAGAGCGTCGGTTCAATAAGTTCAACCTCCAAAACACAAGGCACACTTCCGTTGCGTACGATGTCAACGCGAGCGAATACGTGACCCCTGGGGACTACATCCAGTGCGCGGGTGGCGAGAGCGACTTCTTCCTCTGTTGCCCGAACCGGCAACTCGCCAGACGCTCCTGGCGGCAGACATGCGCGTTTAGAAAGATCCAATCTAGCGTGCATGAAAGGCGTTTTCGTTACCGCATGCGAGTACTTGCCGTCAATGAACACCAGTGCTCGCTCATGACGGTCTGATATTGTTGACAGAAATGGTTGCAGGAGTGCGTCTTGATGCAGTAGCAATTCGTTAATGTAGTATTCCGCCAGATTCACTTCTTCGCGCCCTGAGGCTATATGCAGAATCCCATCGGCGGAAGCCCCATATGCCGGCTTTACAATGGCCTCAGGCCAGCCGAATCTGTCGAGCAAGTGTCTTAGGTCGATTACTGTGCCGCATTCAAGCCAAAAGGTCGGAACAATCGGGATTCCTGCGTTCTCCAGCTCTCGAAGATAGAACTTGTGAGCATTCCATCGAATTATATGCGCTGGATTCAATAGATGGGTTTCAATGAGGACCTCGTCGACCCACTGCAAAAACGTATCGTGGTGAAGATGATAATCCCACGTCGATCTTATGACACACGCGTCCGCATCACTCCAATCGACGGATCGATCATTCCAGATGGCCGCCTTGACGCAGAAGCCCAAATTCTCGAGGGCTCGCACTAAGTGGCGATCGTCTGGGTCTAGTCCGGGAAGTTGGGCACAGGTAGCGAAAAGAAGGGTCCCCAATTCGCCTCCATTCCGTGGAGCATTTCTCGCTAGTTACTAGGTCCACGCGATATTACGAGTCGGCCGGAGCCTTAATTGGAGCCGAACGACGAGAACAAATCACGCCTACTGCCGGCGCGTTAAAAGCTTGACCGAACCTTTGATGGATTAGGTGCGTGCCGTCAAATATCTCGATAACGCTGTCTGTTTAGTTCTGGGTGATTCGCCATTCAGAAAGCGCCGATTCCATTAGGCGTGCCCCAACCCGCGGGACCGGAGTAGTTACCGTACTCGTTCGTGCCGGCGGTACAGAGGTAACGTGGACTGCACGATCCATCGCTGCCGCTGGAGATAACAAACAGATCCTGCTTAATCTCGTGCTTTGTCGCCCAAAACGTCTTGCCGCCATCCTGTTGGGCTGCATTTCCGGCAAGACCAAAAATGCCGGCCAACAATGGCGATCCGATGCTCGTGCCCCCGGCAATAAACCAGTCGCCGTAGCCCGAGTTGTAAGTATCGTATTCTGCCACGCCGGTGGCCGGGTCGGCGACGGCCGATACGTCGTTCATGGTTCGGTAGGCGCAACCGGGATCGTGTTGCCACGCCGGCTTCGTTTGGTGCGGGCAACCGGCGCCGGAATTGCTCCACACCGTCTCGTTCCACCCCCGCGCTTTCTGCCGCGCACGGCTAAGGGTCGTGCCACCGACAGACACGACGCTGCCAAAGTCTGCCGGATCGCCAATAGCGTACTCGAAGCCGCCGTCGCCAGCACTTGCGAGGTAAGTCACGCCTTTTGTATCGTAGTAGTTTTGATCTGCGCCGCCACCCGTGTAGCTATTGCTTACAATATGAGCTCCCAACGCGACGGCCATGGTTTCAGCAGCCTCTAGATCGCTCCATCCGACGGAGTTGGCTTCGATGAGAAAGATCGAGCAGTTTGGACAACTGGCGGAAACCATCTCTACATCGAGGTCAATCTCGACGCCCCAGGCGTATGACCCCTGGGGATAGTTACTTTGCTGGCCGTCCTGGTTGTACTTTCTGAAGTGAGCTTTCGGCAATCCGAACGTTTTGCGATACTCTGCAAGGTCAGAAGCCACGAGCGGATTGTCGTTAAGCGTCGACGATGGCGACGATGTGCCCTGCGCCCTTGCTGGCGGACGGAAGGCGATACGCTGCCTGTAGCTCGCTGGGTGACAGCCCAGCCGGTGGAGCACCATCAACGTGCGGCAGGATGCTGTTTGCGATGAGGACGTCGCACTGCGCCATGCCCTCACGACTACCAATGCATGCTGGACTCGCGGGCGCAATCGCCGACTTCAAATGCGTTAGCGATCCAAACGATGGCGCATTCGGAGTTACGCTATAGGAACTGCAGGCGGTCACCAAGACCGTCACAATGGCGCACACAGCAATCTTTGAGCTGGCTCGCATGATTAGACCTTTCTTCTTCTTTAGAGTAACCCGAGCCTAGAATGCGCCGATTCCGTTCGGAGTGCCCCAGCCGCTGGGACCGGAGTAATTCCCGTATTCTTTGGTTCCTGCAGTGCAAAGATAAGTGGGTGTGCACTTACCGTCGCTTCCACTCTTGACAGGAAAGATATCTTGGCTTCCTTGGTGTTCTTTTTCCCAGAAGGTTCTTCCACCGTCTTGCGTCGTCGCGTTGCCCGCTAATCCGAAGATACCGGCAATCAGCGGCGCGCCTACACTTGTGCCACCTGTCACGAGCCAACCACCGTAGCCGTAGGTATCGTATTCAGCGACTCCGGTGAATGGATCGGCTTCTGCCGACACGTCGGTCTCCGTACGGTTGGCGCAACCCGGATCGTGCTGCCATCTCGGCTTATGATTGCCGGAGCATCCTGCGCTCGTCCCGCTCCACACCGTCTCGATCCAGCCTCGCTTTCCGCCCTGAACGGGCGTAAGGGTGGTGCCCCCGACCGCTACGACGCTCCCGAAGTCCGCCGGGTCATAGATGAATCCATAACCGCCCCCGCCGCCATAACCTCCGTCGCCTGAACTGGCAACATACGTGACACCTTTGGTATTGAAATATGATTGGTCTATGCCAGTGCCCTCCAAGCTGTTGCTCACGATATGGGCACCTAGCTTTACGGCCTCAGCCTCTGCGGCTTCGATATCGGCAATTCCGTTCGAGTTCGCCTCTATGAGGTAAACCGAACACTTCGGACAACTTGCGGATATCATCTGGACATCCAGATCGATCTCGACTCCCCAGCCCGTATCCCCAGCGGGATAGTTGCCTTTTTCTCCATTCTGATTGTATTTCGAGAAACTGCCCTTCGGGAGACCAAAGGTCTTCCGATACTTTGCGAGATCCGCGGCAACATTCGGGTTGTCGTAAGCGTCTACGACGGCGACGATCTGACCCGCTCCTCTCGTCAAAGAGGGGAGTTTGTAGGCAGACTCGAGATTATCAGGCGATAAGCCGAGAGGAACTGCATTTCGTTCTCGCGGAGCAATGTCGATGCGCACGAGTGCCCCACACTGCACCGTCCGTAAGCGGCTTCCAGCGCAAGCTCGAGCGACCGAATCGCGTTCGCCGGGCGTATGAGCAGCAGTGCGCATGTTCCCCGTCGCACTTGGGAGGCTGGGCGCGCTGCCACTTGCGTTGCAACCTGCGATGGCGAAGAACGCAATCAAAGATGTCGAGCATTTGGCAGCCATCTTTGAATACCCCCGGTAGGCGGCCGGCTTGCTCACCGTCCCTCTCCGACAGCAAGCCCACCACCAGCACCAGATGGCGAGAGCGTATTCAAGACCTTACCGCTGGCGTAATCAATCTCGTCAACGATATTTCCTGTCGAGCCGCCGGTGGCGGTGGCGACAAACAGCGACTTCCCAGAATGCGTAAACGCAATATAGCCGCCCGCAGTGCCGTTAGCGTCGCCGACCTTGGATATCTGCCGGACGGGATTCCGCGATCCGGGCTGATAGATCGAGACTTTCTGAGTGCAGGGATCAAATACGACGAGATCGCCGGTTGCATCGATGGCATCACCAACCGGGCATGTAAGCCCATTCAAGCGAAGATCGACGAACGCGCCTTGACCCTTAGGAAGCTCGTAAACATCGCCCACGCTCTTGAACGTGGCCTCAACCGTCACGTACAAATTGCCATCCGTATCGAGCGTCAGACCCCAGGGTATTTCACTATCGTTGAGGGGAAGAGTATTATATGGCGAGGCGACGTTGGGGTGAAAAAACACAATTTCCGGCGGCTGACTCGGATCTCCGCCACAACAGTGATTGAGGACGTAGAGATTCCCGTTTCTTGCGACGGCAACGTCCAGAGGATTGTTGATTCCATTCGTATAGGTGAAGCTGGGCGCTCTGCTACCGCGCGGATAGACCTTAACAGTCCACGTACAGACGTCAGGCACATACAGGTTACCTTGACGGTCGATCTTGATTCCCGTCCTATCACAATGCGGATACACCGAGAACTGGCAACAGAACCTTAGGCCGGGAAGGCGAAACTCGTACGCCGCTTCTCCGGAAGCGCTGTACAAATACTGTCCTAGCTTGACGGAAGAGGGCGTCGAGAGAGCTGGCAACGGCTGCGAGGATCGCGTTCCCTCCAGTGCGGAAACGGGCGATACGCCACCGCCGCTTCCTGTGCAACTAACCAGCGCGGCAAGGGATAAACTGCCGAGGAGCGCAGCCACCATTAAGGGGCGATGACCCATGGAAACCTCCACAAACAACGTAGTAGTGCGGAACCGAGAAATAAGTTCTTTTACTGGGACGTCGTCGTCTTGAAGATGGTTCCTTGGTTATCAGTGCCGCCGCGATAGGTTGTCCCAAAGAGGGTGCCGGAACGCAGGAGGAAGCTTTGTACGGGATCCGTTCCGTCATTGCCACCCTGAAAGGCATACAGCAAGGTTTCTGTGTAACCGCCCGTCGGCTTCGGCGTGAGCTTGTACAAAGTCCCGTAGTTCTTACTGCCGCCGAACCGTGTCGTCCCGTATAGGGTGCCGGAGCCATCGGCTATTACGTTCGCATACGGATTGCAACCGTCCGCGCTCCCATGAAAATTATAAATTACCTTAAATCCATTCCCACTTCTTGCTAGCCGGAAGAAAGTACCGCAGCCCGACTTCCCTCCGAATCTGCCACCGTACTCCGCAATACCGTAGAGCTTCCCGTCGGTGCCCAGATATAGGTTGCCCTCGGGCGAAAAACCGTCCGTGCCAGTAAATCTATGCAATACAGTTTCTGTGTGGCGACGTCGCCCTCTTGCCCTGTCGGCGATAGACAAATGCGTCGAAAAGATTTAGATAGGCATCTCGCTTTAACGTCAAACAGTGGGCCAGGCTGCTTAACAGGAGAGCTCGAGCCTCGCTGACCTCGCTCCACCCGCCAAATTCCGCGACTAGCAGCAACATTTCTTGCGCATTTAAACCGCTATCCAGTTTTTCCAGTGCGACGCGCAATACATGCCTCGCTCTTTCCAGGTCACCGGCACCCTGATAGAAGATTGCAAGGGCTTCCGCGGTCGCCGCTATTGTATCTTGATGCCCCGTATCCAGAGCGAGATCCAAAAGACGTAAGTGCGCTTCAGGGGCTTGATCAAGGCCGGATGTTTCGCCGCATAGTGTGTCAATTCGAAGCTTAGCGGCGAATGCAAGTATCCGGGCGATCGTTGTATCAAACGTCAGGTCACCCACGCACGTCATTACGCTGCGCGCCTCGGAAAGCCGCCCTATTCTGGAGAGCTCGTACGCATAAGCAAAACAGCAAAATAGCTGTAGCATGCGAGAATATGGATGCCAGGTTTTCTCCAGAACCGCCGCCTGATCAAACGCCTCCCTTGAGGCAGCGACCGCCTCGTTAACCTTCCCGATTACCGATAGTTCGCTTGCTCTAGTGACGAGGATGCGTACAAGAAGTCGTTGATCTTTCAATTCGTGTGCGGTACTGATCGCGTCACGATAGAGCTCTTCCGCGGCATCCGTCTGGCCCGACATAAAGTGCTGCGACGCGACCAGGGTTTGAAAATGGCACTGTGTAGCAGGATCAAACTCCCTGATGGCTTTAGCTACGCGCGTAAACCAGTCTCCGGGGAGATCGCGCCGGAGATTGAATTCACAAATTGCGGCGAGGAACATTAAGTCGTGCGGCACACGTTTGACTCCAGTTTCCGCAGCGAGCCGATCGATTATGGAAAGCGCCTCACGTCCTTTTCCGCTATCGTGATAAGCCCTCGCGAGGCCGCGAAAGAGTTGAATGCGGCGATCGAGGCCTTCCGCGACGGTGTCAGCGATTGAGCGCTCAAAATATGGGATCGCTTTCTCGGTCCTTCCGTTTAGCGCGAGCGCTTCCGCAAGCTTCTGAACGATAAAACTCTCCTCTCGCGCCGAAATTATCGTTTGGTTGGACAGAGCCCGCGTAAAAAATTCTGTTGCCGCGCCATAACCCAAACTTTGCATTGCGGCGTCTCCCGCGGCAGCGTAACATCGCACGGCCTCCTGGTGCATTCCAGCGGAATGATACTGATACGCCAGCAAACCGAGTACATCGCTAGCCCGCACCTCGGTCCGCTCAAGCTCAAACGCGATCTTCCGATGCGTGCTCTTTGCAAACGCAACGGTCATCCGCTTGTACAGCGCCTCCCGGAGGAGGGCATGCGCGAAGCGATAGGAGCCTTCACCTTGTTCGACCATCAGTTGAGAGATGCACAGTTGTTGGAGCCGCTCCTCAACTTCATGTATGGACCAAGCTAGTACGGAGGCCAATTGGGACGAGAGGATGCGCTCGCCGAAGGCGGAAGCCACAAGCACCATTCGCTGTGCACTCTCATCGAGGAGGCGCAGACGGGACTCAGCCATGATCCTTATCGCGTCCGGAACCTCCTCGTCTCGACGTTCAATAGCGTCACGCAGCAACTCCTTAAGGTACAGCGGGTTTCCTTCCGCCAATCGGATCACATGAATGAGCAGTTCTTCCGATAGTTCGGTGTCGCACTCGAGAAGGGTGCCTGAAACCATGTCGCGCACTTCGCTGGAAGAGAGGGGCGCGAGATCGATCTTGCGCACTTTGCCGCGTAGTAAGCGATCGAGGAGATGCTCGAAGCCTGGTCTTGAAAGATCGGGAGTTCGACATGCCATTATTGTCGCTATAGCATGTTTATCCAGTCGCTCCAGCAGGAGGCCGATGACCTCGAAGGTCTCTGGGTCGATCCACTGGATGTCGTCTAGAAATATGACCAGCGGCATTGCCCTTGCCTTGACCTCCAACGCCGAGATTATGGCGCGGCAGAGGCCAAGTTTGGCGAATGGATCGCCCGATTTGCTACCGACTTGCTGGAACTCTGTAGTTGCGATCCGCAACGAATCGAGAACGCTAAATATGGGTGCGAAGGGCGCCAATACCTCATATACGCAGGTTCCCGTCGCCCAAGCGGTTCCGCTCGCGCTGCGTTTACAAGCCTCTTCTACGAGGCGCGTCTTCCCTATCCCGGCTTCGCCGCATAACAGGACAGCCGAGCCCTGCCCTAAGCGAAGTCTGTCTAAGGCATCGAGAAGCGCCGAGAGCTCATCTGCTCTACCAACGAAGCGCGAACCAAGCGCTGCCGGCGTCATTTTCGACTAGCGCGTTCGACAGAGTACGCCGCGCGAACCTTGGAGATGGCAAGTCCAACGCACGGCGGCTGTCGCACATTTGCTAGAAGCGTAGATCAAGGCGAATCAGGCACCGGTCCGTCTGACACCTTATGGTTGATCGCGCATGCCGTTGTCCCAGTTGCTAACACTCTTCCGGCGCCATCCAGAATCTCGCCTTCGGCAGTCGCGAGCGACTTTGTGAGCGTTACTACGTGGGCTTCGCAGCGCACCGTACCTGTTTTGATTGTGATCGGACGCACGAGACGAACATGTACGTCGATCGTCGCGTATGCGGAGCCGGCTGGGAGGTTCGAGTTGATGGCACAACCCATGGCCGTGTCAAGCAGCGACATTGCAAAGCCACCGTGAACAACATCGGCGGGATTGTAATGCTCCTCGCCAGGCGTAGCTTCGAAGATTGCACGCCCTTCGGAAACATCCACGATGCGGATGCCCATCAGGCTGGCGAAGGGCGGCGGCTGGATCGAGCCGTCTCGGATTCCCTCGAGCAGCTGCAGCCCACTTAGTCCGCGCGACTTTGCTGTGATCTCAGCTGGATCTGACCATTCGACGATGCGTTTGCGCTTGGGGATCTCAGAACTCATGCGGCGCGCGATTCAGCGATTAAGGCCGGACGCCTTTGCGGGGCCTCGCGTGCGCTACGAGGCGCGCCCAGTTAAGGCTGTGTACTCCAGATGCCGGCGATATGCACTCAGATACCGCGCATCCTCGCCGTACGTGCTCGGGTAGACCTCGGGCACTTCTTGCGGCTGCAGCGCCTCGTTGACGTTCGAAAACGTAAAGATGCAGGTATTGCAGAGAGCAGTCGTCGTCCGATCGCGGCTATGGCGAACGATGTCGACCTCCACGACAATCGACGACCAGCCTGTGTACACTACTCGGCTGCCGAATTGAAGCCGATCACCAATTCGCACCGGATGATGGAAGTTGATCCGGTTTACTGACACGATGACGGGTCGATTGGGCGCCGCGAGTTCTGCGCATATCGTTGCATACACGAAGGCTCGATGAATGACATGGCCACCAAAGATCTTCTGAGGAACATTTTCATGCTCAGGATAGGTCTCTTCCCAACCACTCGTCGTCAGATCCGCTGCCAGGCGTCCATTGAACTCATCGTGATCCTGAGCCGCGTGGAGGGCTGAAAGCAGCGCGTACTCTTCGGATGACGGCTGCCTTTCGGCAACGGATCGACCGTGGATATAGGCTTCGCGACGTGCAATCGCCTCAGCAGAACGCCGACGCTCGGACTCGTCTGTATACGTTAGAGCAGGTAACGGAAGGCTGGTGGTCCCTTTGCGGGCAGCCATTGTGAAGTAGCATGACGCAACGTGCTTCGCAACTCCACCATTCATCTGCTCGATCCGGATGCCAACCTCAAGCGAAGTCGTGAAGACGTGATTAATCCGTGCATGCATCACAATGTCGCGATCGATCTCGGCCGTAGACCGAATCTGAATACCGTCGACCGCAGCGGTTACGACTCGAGCATCGCCGCCGCACCTCCCCACGAGCGACATTGCAGCCTCACCGGCAAGTAAGTCTAAAGTTTCGAGCAGCAGCCCGAAACGCAGATTGGCCTTGATGTCGTCATCGACAAGTAAATACCGCCGACGGAGCGGCAGGTCGGTGCTCAGCGGTAGAGTCCAGGTGATCGAATGATCTGATGGGCTATGCATTGTACACATTGCGCTCGCAAAGCGTATCAAGCGCTATACGGGCCCGTCAAGTTGTCAAAGTTAAGAGTTCTACAAAGCCGGAGTGCCTAGTTTGTAACGCGCTACGCTGACGCGAGCGGCTCTATGAATCGAATGCCTAGAGCCAACTGATCGACTCTGCTCTTGACTGGACGAAGTTCCAGGAAGGCGGCGTCAACGCGGTCGGAACAATGCGGCTCAGCGACCCTCCGGTTCTGGCATACGATCATGCACTCGCGTTCGGCCTCAGGTGGGCGCGCACATCGGAGCAAATCCGTTGCATGTCCTCGACATCAAAGATTTGATTGCCGAGTATCGCATCAAGCCAAAGATGAAGGTCGCATGAACGGATGACCATGGCGGCGGGACTAAATTATCGATCCCCTTTTAACCTCGGGCGCTCGCCAATAAGGCGGGCGCCTTTGTCTTGTAGGTGACACCGCGCGAGCAGTCGCAAGCATCGGACGCGTCGAAACGTTCAAAAATGGCGAACAGGCGGGAAGCGGCTCTGGGTGCGATTCGCAGCCGGTTTGAAGCACGGGACGTGGACTACGCGGAGTCGCAGCCGTTCGACGTTCTCAAGTGGAAGATTATTGAGGGCGCGATGGCGATGGCAAATCTGCGGGATGGCGGCTTTCTAATTGTGGGCGTATCGCAGCGCAGCGTTCATCCCGAGCTGCAGGGAATTTCGGACGAGGACTTGCGAACGTTCGATCCCGACGACGTCATCGAAGCAATAAACAAATACGCGAAGCCTCCTGTCGAAGCTGCGGTCTATACAATCGAGGAGGGAGCCAAGAAGTTTCTCGTGATCGACATTGCACCGTTCGATCGAACTCCAGTGATGTGCTCAAAGACCGCTCCGGGAGATTCCGGGCGCAAGTTTAAGTCAGGAAACATCTTCGCGCGCAGCCCCGAGCGCGTGTCGACGACGCGCGTTGCCGAATATTCGCTCATGGCCGAGATTATCGAGATCGCAGCTGAGAAGCGAGCCGCCGACATCATCTCGACGGCGCAGCGGATCGGCCTCCGGATGCCATCCTCCGATCGGGATTCATTTGCGCGCGAGCGATCGGAGTTCGGTGACATGGGCTGGGAAGCATGAACGGAAACAGCAACCTCGACGTGCTGCCATCCTTCTTCGTCGGCGTAACGCCCTCTGACTATGATGCTGAACGACTTTCGGCCGAGAGATGCAAAGCATTAGTGCTGGGCAATCAAGTGCGCTTCCGAGGATGGTCGTTCCCGTACGCGAGGGACGCGAGTATTGTAGCCGGCTCCAATTCTGCGTACGTCGAGCAGAGTACCGACTCTCAAGGCTTTGCGATTCGGCATCTAGAGCGTTGGCGCATGTACAGAAGCGGGCAGTTTCTATTTAGCGCTTTGGTTTGGGAATACAGCAACGAGGAGCTGCAGAGAAAGGCTCGTGAAGAATTCCAATGGAGTCTCCACGGCGCAAAGCTCCGCGAGGATCCGCCGGGGTACCTATCGTTCATAATCGTCATTTACTGGATTACTGAAGCGTATGTCTTTGCGTCGAGGCTAGCGCAGAGTGTGCCTTACTCGACTCCTGTAGAAATACGCGTCGGGTACCGCAACATCAACGGGTGGGCGCTTACTTCGACGCAACCCGAGTACTCGTTGGATGAAATATACATCTGTAAGAGGTATCCGTTCTCGGTAAAGCCAGTAGAAGTTGACCGACTTGTTGGAGATCCTCTTGGTTGCGCGTCAGAAGCGATCATCAGCATCTTCCAGCAGTTCGAGTGGATGGAGCCTTCGGCGCGAATGATTGCGCAGCATCAGCTATCGATCGTCAAATGAACGAGAGTCTTCGATTTTGCAGGCCGCTCCCACGGGTCCGAATGAATCCCCATGGATGCACGTCATCGTGGACAATCTCAGACCTGACCCTTGGGCAATTACAGCCGGCATCGCCGCGATCGTCGCGGCAATCGTCGCAATCGTAACCCTGCTAGTCACATTTCGCGCGTTCGAGGCCGCTAAAGCCGAGTTGAAGCTCGCCGAGGTGCAGTTGAAAGCCACCGAGGATGCGACTCGCCAAACACAAGAAGCGCTTGACCTTGGTCACCAACAACTTGAATACATGCAAAAAGCGGATCTGGATCGAGTTCGCGCGCTCGCACCCCGTGTCACTGCCAGAATGGAACTCGGGGCTCTGGGTGATCGCTATGTCATGCACCTCTCTAACTCCGGCGCCGTCGCATCTTATCTTCAGGTAACAGGTTACGATGCTGCAGGTCAGTTCCATAACCCGTTCATTCAAAAACTGGACCCTGGGGAGGACCTCATACGTACCGAGTTCTTTCTGGTGCCTTCGCAACAGCAGAGCTACTGTCAGAAGATCCGCATACGCGCTAGGGATGTACTGGGAAATAAATATATTACCGAGTACAACTCGTTAGGAGTTACTCTCGCCTTTCCGATATTCAGACTACCGTGGCTTGGGGAAGGAATCGCTCCCCGCCCAGAACACTGTTCGGACGAAGTATCTTGGGAGGTCGAGCACTTCGAGCGATTCCCTGGTGAGGGGGCCGAATCGCTAGAAGAGGGATTTAACATTGATGCACCGGTCTGACCGCATCAGGCAGCGCACATGAGCTGGCTCTTCCGCAACAGGAAAGTCCCAACCACCAAGCAGTTGTGCTGGTGGATCGGTTCCATCGGTTCCGAAGCAGATAGACGAGAGTTCATCGAAATGCGAAAGCGATGCCAACAAGCTCTATTTGAGCTTGTCGGTTCAGATCTCATGCAATATCGTACCGAGCAGGATGCCATCACGGGGACGCTGCTGGTGCATTTCTTGTCTGGGCGAGGAAGCATTCCCGACTTTAGAACAGCCAGAGAAGTAGAACCAGTGGCCTTCGAAAGAGCTGAGAAGCTATTCGCCTCCTGGGAACAGAAACTGGGAGACCTTAACGGAATGTCGATGATGCTTTGCTCATTGAACATCTCGGCCGAGGTACTCGCCGGTACGTACGATAACGCACGAATAGTGGCGACTTACGGCTTGGAGCGATGGCCGGACAACGGAGAGCTTTGGCGCCAACGTGGCGTAGTCAACCTCTCGTTGCAAAATTACGGACTGGCGCGTATTGACTTGAAAAGAGCCTTTGCTCTTCAGCCATCGCTCGTACAGTTGTCCGAACCCCTAAACGCGGCTCTCCGCTGGCAGGCCACCTGATGCCTTGGTTTAAAAAGCCGAGCCGAGCAGAACAGGTGCATGCGGCCGTATTGCGCCAGGCGGATCTGCACATGCGGTCGCGTGATTTTAAGAACGCCTCGAAGTTTGTGCAAGCATTCAGCGTGGCGCTGGTACAATTTGTGCCCGACCATGCGGCCTCACTGGTATGTTTGTCGGCCCCAGCCGATACGGTGGGATCTAAGAGCGGGGCCGTGTTAGACCGATGGCGCGCCGTCGACGACGCTCACCTGCGAGATCTCGCTTCGCTTCTGGCATGGTTGCAGTCGAAGTCCGCCTTTGCGGACGCGGATGAACTTTTTCCAGAATCGCAGCTAGATGCCGCCTATCGCACGCTGATGACGATTTCTTTTGATCTGTTTCCGACTTCGGATCGAGGAATGATGCTATGCAAACGTTATCAGGAATGTCTCGACGGCGACTATCGCACTCTCGGCGGCGGCTTACTCTCTGAGGGTGGCACGTATTTTGTCAGTCTCGAGGCCCCGTCGGTGACGACCCACCTCTGGATGGTCAATGAAGCGCTGGGGGGTCCAGACCTCAACATGATCTCAGGCGACTTGGACCCGGCAAGCATCTTTTATTTGCAAATTACAACCGTGAAGCTGCTTACTCTATACACCGACGAGTATCGCAAGCAGGCTCGGACATATTATGAAACGTGGACGTGAGTGACAAGTTAAGACCAGGCGATAGCTCTCTCATCGGCTTGCGCCACGCTGACGCCATCGGACTGCAAATCGTTAGCCGCTGTATAGCCCCGCTCAGGGGTATACAAAGCGGTGTCAGCAACTGCAAGCGTGCCCGTCGCTTATTCAGGGTTTATTCTGGTCGCAAGCGGTCCCGGCCAGGGCATCTGGTCCGATCTGGACATCGGCGGGTACTTTCTCGGCGGCGACGCCGGCGCCGCGGTACTCCGCCCGGTTGAGCAGTTCTAGTGCGCGCTCGAAGTCCGACCCGGACAATTTTACGGCCTGGTTCAGCGTTGCAGCACTGTCTACCGAAAAGATAAAGCCTTGTTTTCCCAAGAGCAGCTGCTGCACGCGAATGAAAATTGAGACGCGTCTATCGATATCCAATAACCGCGCCCACGCTGAAGCGCCCCACACGACTGCCACAAGTCCCGCAAAACAACCGATAGACCAGAATGCCGGAAAGTTTATAGTGAGTGCGCTAACGAGCGCGAAGAATAAGATTGCAGTACTCGTTGAAGTCAGAACGGAGGCCCGCTCGATTAGTCGCCGCCGCTCGGCGCTGGACTTTACGATCGCATCGTCAATTTTCGCGCCGAGCGCCCCTAACTGATACTGTGGATGAACCGCTTCCGCGCTGCCGACTAGGATCCCCGCTCTACGTTGAAGCTCCGCTCCCGCGCTGCCAAGTAAGAGCGTAACGAAGCCTAGAAAATACTGCGTGGATGACGGTTGGGACCCATCGAACGGCATCGGTGCGAGTTCGCCGGGTTCTTAAGTATGGACCTGTAGAACCGTTGACTTTGTGCGAGCTTTGCACGGCGCCAGCGCCTTGACGCCGGGAATATGCACCAGTGACCTAGTTAAGGTTTGAACGATGACGGCGGGCGCTACGGTCAGCCGCACGGAATCTCGACTACTGACCGTGAAATCCGTGACCAAAACGGCCGACCGATTGGAGGTGGCGGCCAGCCGCCTCGATTAGCGCGGCATCACCGGATCGTGTTTGGCGTATAGCCGCGACCGGTGCTGTACAGTAACGCTGCTTGTTTGGTAAGTCAGGGCGGAACCTGAAGGATGCCCCGGCGTACCCTTGCGACATCTGTTAGGCGGAGAATTGAATGATGTACGACGACATGATCGCGAGAGGTGCGTGGAGCGGCGCCCATCTGGAGCTACGAAAGCGCATGGCTGACTATCTTGTAGATGGTGTTCGCCTGGGAACGGTCGACTGGCGAAGCCGAAGCGGTTCGCGCAATGATGCTCGATTGCACCGTGATTCTGCGGAGGCGCTTACGGCGGCATTGATTCTGGCGTTGCTCAGGCATACCGGTATCGCAATCAGATCAACGGATTCACTTGGCAAGAAGTTGGAGAGGCCGGACCTCGATGTTACATTCGCTGATGGGATCGTAATTGGCGTCGAAGCAGCGGATGTCACTTCGACCGCTCAGGGAAAACATGAAAGTGAGGTGGCCTCACTCGTCGCACATGTCCGGGATCTCATCGACAATGACCCTTCATTTGCATCGGCTTTCGGCAATAATCATGTTACCGTCTTTCTGGCGAGTCCGCTTCTGGAGGACAGTCGGATCAAGAGTCGAGCGGAGGCCAGTCGAATGTACGACGAGACGGTCGCATTCATACGTGCCCGAGAACGACGACGATCAACGTCCTCTTCCAAGCTTCGTACGCAAGTTGGCCCGCGTCTTTGGGTGTCTCGTCTTTGGGTGCCATTGAAGCGTCAGATGTTTTCAACGTCATTTTCTTGGGCGTGGGTCGTTCGTGGCGATGCGACCGCTGCCTTTCAGTTGGCCGCCGATAACCAGGCTGGACGCGTCGACTGATGCTTCCCATCCATTGCGACATCACCCCAATCTAGTTTTAACCGAAGGTCAGGCGTGTCAGGGAACGACCACCATTGAGTGGGTTCGACTTATATCAGGTGCGTCCTCACCTGGGGCGACAAAGTCGAACCCGCTCCCTCAAATCTTCAGCCCACGAGCGAACGTTAGCGAGTGCGAGGCGAGGCTAGTATTGCACGCAACAGAGCGGCGAGCCTAGCGCTCTCCACGCCTCTTAGTTCTCCATTGTTCCGACGACCTGGCCCGCGTCGTTGACTCCCGTGACTAGAATCGCCTCACCGTTGGGGCCGCTGAAGACCGCAGCCGGCGAAGAAGGCGAGTCCATGAGAAAACCCGTGGATATAGTAGATCCCTGTTGGCGACAGTTTCCGACGATCCGACCTTGATTGCTCATCGCCCTGACCTCGGCAGTTTCACACGCCGCGATTACGAGCGTTCGGATAGATCCATGGCTATAAAAGAACGCCGACGAGTTGCCGCCAGGAAACCTCGCAATACCAACGACATCGCCTGCGCCATCAATACCTACGCCGCCAGTGCCTGTCGCACCAGGAACGTTGAACAGCGTCGTTTGGCCGTTGGCCTCCCGAATGAACGCGCTCGATGATACGGTGACTTGCCCCGCATACGAGCATGATCCCGTTATCTCGCCCGCATTATTAATCGCGGCCGGATCCATTGAGAAGCAACCTGGATATGTGATCTCCGTGATGTTGGGTCCGATCGCAACGAATGCGCGGTGCGCAGATGACGCGGTTAGGTACCAACCGATAACAGTGCCAGCACCGTTGATCCCTACCGGTGAGCACTTTTGTACACCCTGCTCGGGAACGATTGTCGTGATTTGGCCGCCGGATACGCGTAAGCACGCCGGCACATGCGCATCGACGCCAACGATGTCCCCACTGTCATTGATAGCGAAGGGAAATGGGGGCGCTGAAAGTGAGGAAAACTGGCGGCTGTTGTAGTTGTAAATGAAGCCGCTGGTGTTGCTCCCCGCCGGGGCAGCGCGGCCGTTCACGTCGGCCCCCAAAACGACGAGGATCGCAAATCCTAAAACGAGGCTGATGTTGCGCTTGCGCATACCCGCACCTCCTGGAGAGTCCTGCGAGGAAAGGTGCCCGTTTCCCGCGTCCGCGAGCACTGGCGTTTACGGAAAGTCCTTCAAACCAAAGCACAGGACAAGCCACGTCCGAGAGCTCGATCCATCGCGCAACTGCACTTTGCAAATGCTGTATTTACGATCATCCGGATCCGTAAATGCTCCTCTGACATGGAACCTCGTCCCGATCATGAGCATCCGCATCCGTCCCTGCCCCTTGTAGAGCTCGTAGACGGGTCTTAGGCAAGAGTCATCGCAGTTCTCGTCATCGGCGCTCTCGTAATAACTCTCATAGGCATCGACATCGGTAAACGCAGGGAGGGCGTCGCGTATGCCTGCTGCGGCCTGATCTCCAAAAACGAGCCGAGCACTTCCAATGTCGCCGCCGGCGACAGTTGTGTTATATGGCGGCGTGACAGCCAGAGCGGCAACGGGAACGCCGACTAACAGTCCAGCGATCGCAAGGGATCGAAACATGGCACCCGCTTCCCGCCGAGTCACCCTTGCACCCGCTTTCGATAGTCAGTGGAGGGCGTATGGCAGACGAAGAAGTGTCGGTGTCGGCCGGACGCTTTGAGGGTAGTGGCGTTCGGCCACGCCGCCACGCAAGTATCGTGAGGTAGACGCGATGGAATCCGACGTTTCGGCTGAACGAGAAAGAGCGTCGATCTGGTGTTTTCGCCCGGCGGAACTTGCTGTGTCCGGAGTTATGACGCTACTCGCCGCGACCGTATGGATCGTTACGCGGCAGGCGACCTATGGCTACGCATTCGGGCTGGTTGGAGCGGTGATGATCGGAACATTCGCTCGCTCAAAAAACCTCCGTGGTGGCGTCTACATTGCGGTGGCGTTGATCATGGGCGTCATCCAGCAGATCGCACCGTCGCCCGACGGGGGCTTTGCTCGGTGGGCAGATATCGGTGTGCCAGCGTCGCTGATGGGCTATGGTCTGACCCGTTTAGGTTGGGAGGACGATGATGATGATGTAGCGTCGCGAGTTCCGATGCTGGCGGCGTCACTGTCGATCGGTCTGCTTTTCGTCTGGATCTTTGCTCTCCGGACTTTCGGCAACGTTGTGCTATTACAGCCGTTGATGATCCTCACGTACTTAACGGGCCTGAAGTTGTCGGAGCTGGCCAAGCTCACGCTCTGGTGGCCGCGCCTCGTCATGCTGCTCCTTGTAATCGTTAACTTCGCGGTTAATGATCCGCCATTGACGCGTCAAATGTATGCGCCCTTAGTACCGCTGCTGTGGTTTGTCTCAGGGTCACGGCTCGTTCCGACGCTCGGCGCGTTGGGGTGCTTGCTCTTAGGACTGGCGGTGCGCCGGAAGGATCCAGCGGCAGCGCGCCTGGTCTGGTTCCTCGGCGCTATCTTTTACGTCAACGCCCTATTCCTGATTCTGATAATGCGACGATAGACGGGCGTGCTGGCAAGGGGCTAGAACCCACCGGGCGACTCCGTCTTGCAGCCATCAGTCGATCACTCTCATTGATTGGCTCCTAGTGGGGTGGCTGTGTCTTCTTCTTGCGCCGCTTGACACTGGCCGCTGGGATGATTTTGACGCGACGACGACTGGCTTTAGCTATTGCGTCTTTTAGTTTACTTGGCCATGCTGACATTGCGGCATCGATCGCTTTCATTTCGCCGGCGACCCCGGCGGATAGACGAGGCCAGCGAACTTGAGCGAGTGAAGCAGGTTGCGCCACTCGATCACACCCTTAAAATCTCGCAGCCACGCAGCGTAGAGGACACTCTCCTCTTGCTCGTCGCTCGCGGTCCGAAACGCCGCGTTGATTTCTGGACTATTGAGCGACCCGAGAACCTCCGACAGCCGATCAAACATCACATTTGCCGCCTCTTGCCGTTCACAGGTCACGCATTGGGCTAGTATCGTCTGCGAACCGCAGGCACACGTCCTGACCGTCGTACTCATGTCCTGTTTTGCTTCCTATCGCCACGAAGGCTAGTAAATCAGATTAAGGGGGTCGGGCAGGGAAACGATCGTAGTAGTCTCCCGGTCCTCATCTCCCGTTCGACTGCGCAGTGCCCTCCGCGTCACGCGCCCGATAATCGCTTTTATCATCGGCGTAATCGAGCGCGTTTTCAGCGGCGCCTTAAGGCACCACAACGCGATGCTCGACGTCGAGCGAGGCCGTGATCGACTCGGCGCTTACAGCCGCATCACCGCCCGCCGTGAGCCGCGCAATCGCCGTACGCAGAGACTCTTCGTCCATTTTGCCGAGCATGAGCAGACCCTGACGCCTCTGATCAACGTTCACTTGGACACCGCCGTCAACGAGCCGGCCGGCGACTCGAGCGAACGTTTCGCACGTCGATCGTATCTCGCGTCCAACCTTCACTGCCGCGTCCACGTCGCCACGTTCGAGAGCAGACTCAAGCAGATCGTTAAGCCTGAACAACCCCTTGAGGTGCTCAAGCAAATCCGACGGTGACGAAATCTCAACATCCGAATCGAACCGACGCACCGCGCCCACCCCCGCAGGCGTAACTCTCGTCCGGCCCTTTCTTTTCGGCTCTCGCCGTGGGGCTTTGAGACAATTCCGACGATGTCGCTGCGCTCCGGACTCTGTAACGCCCGGGGCGAAACGACGCACGACCTCGCGATTCGAAGCACCCGCCAAGATGGCTTTGGTGATTTCGGCGCTCTCCGGATGAGAGCAAACGCTGCACGACCTAGGCATGTCCCAAACTCCTCATCGTGAAAATGGCTGGCTGATGAAGGCGGAGCGAGTGCTAGTCATAATCTTCGGCGGACTCTTCGTGGTCGTGACCGTCGGGCTAGGTACCTGGCTCATGCTCCAACTTGGCCCATATTACGTCCATAAGCCGCCGTCGCGGTTCGAGTCGATTGAGATGAGCGCGCGCTTCGGCCTGGGCGTGCTTCTTGTACTGGGCTACTTTTGGTGGTGCCGCCGACGTTCACGAAAGCCAAATGCCATCGAAATTCTCTCTGCGTTCCTACTAGGTCCAATCGCAGCCATTCTGGTACTGGCGCCGATCTTGGCTGTCGTCGTCATTGTCTTTTCAAATCCTAGACCGGAAATCGTATTCTTGTCGCTTTCAGGTTTTGCACTACTCATCTTGGCGGCGGCTATTCCCACTTTGGGGATTACCGATGGCTGGAAACGGTAGCCATCGTTGCCATGACCCCCCGCACGTTGCTGATCGACACTTTCCTGAATGGCGCAAACGACACATGGCTTAGTCATGACGACCTCGAGAAAGAGCAAGGCCCGCCATCTTGTCCCCCCTTGGTCACGACAGGTAACGGGCCAATGCGAAGCACGAGACGCGCTGAGGGCGCATCCGCACTAATCTGTTAACGGATATCTGAATACTTTAGTTCGCGGAAGCCGGCGAGACGACGGGCGTATACGCTTACCGTCGACCTTACTCTCCGGCGCATCCGCGATTTAGGCTGCGCTGCCCGACCGTTCGAGCTTCATCTGCTTGACTGCATAGGCCAAGGGCTTCTCTATGGACGGCTGCGTCAAGGCGTACTTGTAGTTGGCGAATAGAGCGGTTTGGTTCTGCTTGCCGACGGTAGTGATCGCTCTCGCTAAGTCGGCTGCTACCAGCTGGAAACTCCAGCCCGTAGTTTTCTGGTGCAGCGTGAGAAACTCGTCGCTCGCCTCGATCTTCTCTCTCTCTGCCGTCCCTCGTACGTTTCTTGAATTATATCTCGTACGTATTCTCGTATAGGGTGACAGTGCTGTCACTAGTCCCGTGACAGAGCTGTCACTACTCCCCGGCATCTGTGTCACTACTTCAGGGCTCGGGGTACCGGTGTCAGAGCAGTCACTAGTGCCAACCGTGTCACTACTTTTGAGGATGTACTTGTTGACCGTGCCCTTCCTAGTCGGAAGTTCCCCAATATGACCAGTGGCAGCGAGCTCCGCGATCCACCGCATTGCAGTCCGCGGAGAAACTCCAAGGCTGTTGGCGATCTTCGGTATCGACAGCGTGATGGGCTTATTGCTGAACCGATAGGCGAGAAGCACGCCGAATGCGCAACGAGCTCCATGCGATAGTCGATCGTCGAATAGAACTCCGCGCGGGAATTGAACCCAGCCGACCATCGGTGGAGGCTTGACCTCGTTGGCCGTATTTGCTACGGTTAGAACGGATTCAGGCATTTGGAACTCCTGCCCGTGTTACTAGCACGGGCTTCTTCTTTTTTTAGTGAACGGAAGGCTCGCTCATGATCTCTGATGGTGGTACGCCCAGCGCATCTGCCAATGCCAGGCCCGTTCCGATCGAAATCCGGCGCGGATTGAGCGCGCGCTCAGCAAGGGAAACGCGCTGGACGTCAATGCCGGCTCGCTGCGCCACTTGCATCTGCGTTAGACCTCGCTCCTGACGGAGTCGCCGAAGGTGCGTTGTCATGCTACTCCTCATATTGTGTGATACGTGAATCGTCGGGACAAAAAGAAGCTTTCTCTCCCACTAATAAGCTTGAAATTCGTGTCACAGGTTCGGTTCTCCATGGGTCCGACTCGCCGTCTACCAGTGTCGTACGGAACTCGCGCACCTTTCTTGGGACGGATGCATAATCGATCGAAGCGGGCGCAGCTTGACCCATGTGTCGCGAGGCGAGGATATCGTCACGACGGCGTTCCAATCGCTTCCGGGCGGCTTGTGCGGCTCGGCGACAGGATTCTTCATCGCAATATGCCGCGGGATACATACCCTTCGTGACGCGTATTGCGTGAATCAACCTGCCTGGGTTTTGGATCGCGCTTCCGCAGTTCTCGCACCACGGCAAATCGCCACGACGATAAGCTTCAACAAGCGCCTCGATCCGATCCGGTGACAGCTCGGGCGCATCACAGCGTAAATCGACACCGGTGAGCCCCCGCATCCTAGCTGCAATCTCATCGATTTGAACGTCCGCCCACTTCGGCGTCTGCTCTACGGTCTCGAGGTTGTCGAGCACCCACTTTTTGGTCTCATTATCAAGATAGCTTGTCGCCGCGCGTCGCCATACGCGCTTTTTGCATTTGAACCAATTGACGTTTGGCCACCGGATGCGAAGATGTATCGCGTCCCAATCGGTCGAGAACTTGCGGGTTTGGCGAATGCCACGCAGATGAATCCGCGAGCCTTCGTCCACATAGTCCGCGTCCCACTTCAAAGGCGAGATCGGATCGGGAACGACAGTCGAGCAGCGCGGCGGCTCCGGGCGCTCCATGCCGCCGAACATTTCCGTGGCCTTCCATGGCTTCAAACCGCTGTGATTATGCCGGCGGAACTCTTTCCTTGCATCTAACAAATAATCGCCAAGCGCACGAAACGAGTTTTCCCCTTGCAGCCCGGTCTTGCGCGAATCTAAGCGGCTCTGGACACTGAACCCGAGCGCGTAAAGAACGCAACAGAGCGTTTCCAACTTCTGATGGCTCAGATTCGTGAATTCCAATGATCCGGGGCGCCGGCGAAACCGGGGCTTTTCAGGTAACTCCTGACGTAGGTACAGTGGCGATTTCCATGCGGACTTCGGGGTGATGGATTGTTTGCGCTCACGCTCCACTCTGAGCGCAACGTGCGAAGACGCCGGGTGCCTCTTGCAACACGGCACCTCGGCGCGTTCACGCGACGACCCAATACGTCGGCAACGTTTGCGCCCGAGCTCCCGTTCGGCGCTGGACCGGCCTACGAAAGGTTGCTTGACGCATCGTCTGCAGTCGCAAAGCCCCGCAAGTTTGGATGGTGCTGCGCTAGGGTCTGCTCACGCTGTGCGCGCCAGACTGCGAGATCTACGATCTCAGATTCGCCGCCAGGTTCAGCGCCAGGCAGAGTTACGGTGTGCGGTCGGCACTCCGGCGCCTTCGGTTGAAGCACCGATCAGGTCGAACCCACTCCTGGATTTGAGCCGCGCGCTCTATCTGCCGTAGTGGCGAGAACATATGGAAGCCACAGGTCGTTTCTCGCGTACCATTTCCCGTCGGGAGCATGCTCAATCACGATTGGCTTCTCACGAGATCCGATCTCGAAAAAACCACCATTAATACTGATCGCATCGATTTCGAATTCAGTAAAAGGCAGTTCATGTTGACGAAGAACGCGTCCAATCGACGCGCCGTAGTTTAGCGATGACGGTTTGACGCGATTTAGGCGGTCAAGTAGTGATGTCGCCAAGAAATTCGCGTCAACACGTTTTAGATATTTGAGAAGGTTTCGATAATTCTGACGATCCTGATTTGTTGCTTCGGGTGACTTTACTAATTTCTGCTGGTAGCTTAAAACGCGCTCGCGTATTTCGGCATCTGCAACGATATCTCTCAAGGGATGAATGCAGCAGCCTTCGTCGTCGGAAGCTTCCCACCACGCGCGCACCGACAAGTCGCTCGAGGATCTCGCGTTACGTCGGGGCGTGGCTCGTCTACCCGACTTCACGAGGCTTTACCGTCGAGGTACTCGTCGATCGCCGCGACCGGAATGCGGATCTCGCCACCAGCGAGGCGGACATACCGGAGCAGTCCAGCCTCGATTAACCTATAGACGCTGTTGCGGTGCACGCCAAGCGCGCGACCGGTTTCCACTACGGAAAACGCTCGGCGCTCGAGTGCGCCGTCGCTAGCTTTGCGTGCGTTGCGCATACTTGAAGAAAACTCGCCGCCGAGTACAGTGATCATTAACACCGGACGGCACCAGTGGGCCTCGATTGGCGTAGGCATATTCGTGAATGCAACGCGCCGCTCTAGGGGGCAAAAGGCAACAGGTCATGTTTTCTGTGTGGGACTATAGCGCTCGCTATAGCCCGGCCGCAAGCAACTCGAAACGCACCGCACATTATGCGCAATATGCACGAAATCTTTACGTCCCATTTACAAATGTGGGCGCTTTCTGCTGCTTTTGCAACCGAGTGCTCAACGCTCGATGTGAACAGAGTCTAGACGGCATGTGGACAAGCCTCGTTTTGATCGATGCTTCATGTCGTGATGAGAACCAACCGCATGACGATTCAAGTCGATCGCCGTCCAACTGATAGCGCTAATGGCAACACCGGCGCAAACTAACACAGCGACAAAATTTGCACAACTGTTGCACGCGGGAATTTGGGACTTTTGGGACTATTGGGACTATTGGACAAAATCTTTACAAAAAGTGGTGCCTTCGAAGGCTGCTGGGAACACTTGTCAAGAGGATGATGAAACCCGGAACGCTATTTGCAACTTGATGCCAGACACATACGCCGCTGAGGTGCAGACGGACGCGTGTGGATAACTCAAACCAGGGGATTTTCTTGACCGCCAAAATGGCCTGATACATCTTGCACAGCCCACGAACGAGTTGGCTCTAGATGCCGTCTAAGCGCCGCGCAAAGGGCGAAGGCTCGATAGTTCGGCATAAAAGCACGGGCCTTTGGGCCTTCGCCGTAGAGTTGCCGGCTGGAACCAACGGCAAGCGTAGGCGCCGCTTCATTTACGCCAAAACAAAGCCGGAACTGATGCGCAAGATCACTGATCTGCGCGCGGCCGGCGGAGGGACAATCGCGCCGCGAGCCGCCGGCACTCTCAGTGAATGGGTCGAGTCATGGCTCGAGACCGTGCGGTTGCAGCAGCGACTGAACACGTGCCTCGCCTACAAAAACGCATGGTTGCTTCACGCCAAGCCAAGACTGGGCCACTTGAAAATGGGGCGGTTCGATCCGGGCGACGTTCGGCAACTTTACTCTGCGTTGAGTAAAGACCGCGTTTCGCAGGCAACCATCCAAAAGGTCGGGGTTGCCATGCGGCGTGCTTTCAACGTTGCAATCCGAGAAGGCCGTTATAGACGTGCGAATCCGTTCTCACTCGTCGGCCTTCCGAAGCATGACCCGAAGGGAAAAGCACGCCTTAAACCCTGCCGAGGGTGCCGCGTTCCTTCGAGCCTGTCGTGGAACGCGATACGAGGCCGCTTGGACCATTATGCTCACGGCTGGGACACGGATCGGTGAAACGTTTGGGCTGGAGTGGAAAGACGTCAACCTTGAGCGCCGGACGATCACCGTTCGTCAAGCCCTAGTCGAGATCGCGGGCCGCACCGAAATCGCTCCACCGAAAACCAAAGGCTCCCGTCGCACAGTTGACATAGGCAACCTGGCGGTCGAGGCGCTACGCCGGCGCAAGCGTGAGGCCGAGCGTGAGGAACATGGCTCCCGTTTCGTTTTCGTTATGAGCATCGGCACCCACCCGGTGCGCAAGACCCTCCGGCGAAGCCACTTCGACCCGATAGCCAAAAAAGCGAAAATCTCAGGGATTACACCGCACAGCTTACGGCATAGTTCGGCGACTATGGCGCTGATCGCCGGGACATCCCCCAAGACTCTTGCTGCGCGCCTTGGCCACTCCGATCCACAGATTACGCTTGCCCTCTACCAGCACTACGTTCCAGAGCTGGGAAAGCAGGCGGCGCGGGATATCGACGCCATTTTGAGAAGGCGGGGCAGAGCGAGCAAGAAGAAATAGGTTGTATATTGGTTGTATCTACCGGTTAACGTGCGGCTTTGAATTTAAAAACCCTCGATGGCTACGAGGATTTTATGGTCGGGCTGACTGGATTCGAACCAGCGACCTCTTGACCCCCAGTCAAGCGCGCTAACCAAACTGCGCCACAGCCCGAAACTAGCGAACGGCGCTTTTCAGCGATTTACCGGCGACGAACGCCGGAACCCTGCGCGCTGAAATCGTGATCTTTTCGCCTGTTTTCGGATTGCGTCCATCGCGCGCTTTGTGATCGCGCACGACGAAACTTCCGAACGGCGTTAGCGCGACGCGATCGCCTTTCCGCAACGCAGCTTCGATTTCGTCGAAGAGTGCATCAACCGCGTGACCGGCCTGACGCTTCGTAATGTCGGCACGATTGGCAACGGCTTCAATCAACTCGGCTTTTGTCACCCTGCCTCCTCGCGGCGGTACGGAACGGCTGACCGCCCTGGACTTGCAGGGTTACCAGGACTAGTCGGTCCCTCCTTCCAGGAGAGCCCGCAGCGCCAGCGTGTAGCCGACTGCGCCGAAGCCTGCTATACTTCCGCGGCAAGCGCGTTCGGTCACGCTTTGTCGCCGGAAGTCTTCGCGCGCCGCAATGTTCGTAAGATGTACTTCGACAACGGGAATAACGATCGCCGCAATAGCATCGGCGATGGCATAGGAGTAATGCGAGTACGCACCGGGGTTAATAACCACCGCATCGTACCGCTCGCGCGCTGCGTGTAACGCATCGATAATGGCGCCTTCACCGTTGTACTGTTCGACGGCAACGTCGATTCCGAGATCGGCAGCCGTCGCCGAAATGCAGTCGTTTACGTCGGCCAGCGTCTGCGACCCGTAGACGTCGGGCTCACGGTTGCCGAGCAAATTCAAATTCGGCCCGTGGATCACCAAGACGCGCATTCTAACGATCTTCCCGACAGGAAAAGCGCCGGCCTTCGTCTGAACTCGTCGCGCTCATGCCCGATCGTCTGCTCACGGTTTCCGCCACAATCGCGGGGGCCTCGGTCGCCGCGGCCGTCACCACCGATCTCGTCACCGAAGTTCAGCGCCGGCACGATCTTTCGCCGACCGCGACCGCGGCGGCCGGCCGTTTGGTTACCGGCGCCGTCCTACTTGGCGCAAACCTCGGGGAAAACGAGCGCATTTCGTTGCAAATCTCCGGTGACGGCCCGATTGGCAGTCTCGTGGCCGACGCGTGGTTACGGGATGCGTCGACGATTGGGGCGCGTGGATACGCTCGCAACGGGCGAGTCGAGTTGCCCGTCAACGCGCGCGGGAAGTTCGACGTCGCGGGAGCACTCGGCAACGGCGCTTTGCAGGTGACGCGATCGTACGAAGTCGGACAACCCTATGCCGGCGTCGTTCCGCTGCATACGGGCGAAATCGCCGAAGACATCGCCGCGTATCTCGCTAAGTCGGAACAGATTCCAAGCGTCGTTGCACTGGGCGTGCTGGCCGATCCGCGTGGCGTCGTCGCGGCCGGAGGCATCGTGGCGAAAATGCTTCCGGGCGCCAGCGAGGCGGACGTCGCTGCACTCGAGCGGCGCGCGAACGCGCTGCCCGCCATAACGGCCCTCATTACCGAACGCCCCGATCCGGCGTATCTGCTGCAACGACTGCTGGGCAGCGAGGTGCCCGATACGGCGGCGGCGATGGACGTTTCGTTTACGTGCTCGTGCACCAAGCAGAAGGTCGAAACCGTGTTACGCGCGTTGGGGAAACGCGAACTCGAACGCTTGAGCCGCGAGCGCGATCAAACCGAAGCGACGTGTGAATTCTGTCGCCGCACGTACGCGTTTACAAGTGGCGAGTTGCGCGCAATGGCGGAAACGTTGTAGCGTCCTTCGACTGCGCACGCTTCGCGTGCTCCGCTCATCCTTCGACTGCGCACGCTTCGCGTGCTTCGCTCAGGATGACATGGGTTGGAGAGCGTT
>Ga0102924_1000251_pt1 | contig 67383 bp, 66 predicted proteins | sample PaiPotPPM11metaG_FD_80116 | JGI IMG/M metagenome (GOLD analysis project Ga0102924, IMG submission 80116) | Iron sulfur acid spring bacterial and archeal communities from Banff, Canada, to study Microbial Dark Matter (Phase II) - Paint Pots PPM... ... | reverse complement strand
TGCTGCGCGCTGCGGCCGGACAGCGGCGGGCCGGGCCGCCACCGCGGCGGGCTCGGCCTCTGCCGGTCCTACCGGGTGCTGTGCGGGCACGCGGAGCTGTCTACGATGATCGAGCGCGCGCGCGTGCGGCCGTGGGGCGTGTTCGGCGGCGGGGACGGCGCGCCGTTTCGCGTCACCTGCGAGCGCGCCGGCGAGCGGATCCCGGTGGGCAGCAAGGAGAACCGGGACGTGCGCGCCGGCGACCTGATCGTGCTGGAGAGCTCGGGCGGCGGCGGATACGGGCCGCCGGAGGAGCGCTCCGCGGAGCTGCGGCGGGCGGATCGCGCGAACGGGTACGTGACCGGCTAAGATTTCATGGTGGCCGGCCGTGGAGCCGGCCGGCAGGGGGGGACGAGACGTGAGGCTGCGGGATCGCGTGGCGGTCGTCACCGGCGCGGCGAAGGGGATGGGGGATGCGATCTGCGAGGCGCTCGCGCGCGAGGGCGCGTCCGTCGTGGCCGCCGCGCGCGACGCGGGGCCCCTCGCGGCCCTCGTGGAGCGGCTCGCGCGCGTCGAGGGGGCCCGGCCGCGCCACCTGGCCGTGCCCACCGACGTGACGCGGGAGGACCAGGTGGCCGCGCTCGCGGAGCGGACGCGGAAGGAGTTCGGCCGCGCCGACATCCTCGTCAACGCCGCGGGCACGATCGGGCCGATCGAGACGCCGCTGCACAAGATCCCGCCCGAGGAGTGGGACCGGGTCCTCGCCGTCAATGTGCGCGGCGTGTTTCTCTGCTGCCGCGCGTTCGTGCCGTCGATGATCGAGCAGAAGTACGGCAAGATCATCAACATCGCCGGCACCTCGGGCCTCCGCGGCTACCGCTACCGCGCCGCGTACTCGTCCTCGAAGTGGGCGGTCCGCGGGCTGACGCGCACGTTGGCCCTGGAGGTCGGCCTCTATAACGTCAACGTGAACGCGATCTTCCCCGGCGTGGTCGAGGGCGACCGCATGCAGACGATCATCGCGGAGAAGGCGCGGGTGCGGGGGACGACGCCGAAGGCCGTCTTCGACGAATACGTCTCGGAGATGGCGATGCGCCGGTTCACCGCAGAGACCGACATCGCGAACGCCGTGGTGTTCCTCGCCTCGGACGAAAGCCGGCAGATCGCCGGCCACGAGATCGTCGTCGACGGCGGCTGGGACGTCTAGCGATGCCCGCGGCGCCCTTCGACTATCACGCACCCGCGACCGTGGCCGAGGCGCTCTCGGCGCTCGGCGCCCTCGGCGAGGACGCCAAGGTCCTCGCCGGCGGACAGAGCCTCGTGCCGATGCTGACGCTGCGGCTCGTGCGCCCCGCCGCGGTCGTGGACATCCACGGGCTGGACGAGCTGCGCGGCGTCCGCCGCGACGGGGACACGCTCGAGATCGGCGCGCTCGTCCGTCACCGCGCGCTCGAGCTCGGCGACGGGCCGCTCGGTTCGTGCCCGCTGCTCCAGGAAGCGGCCGCCTTGATCGGCAACGTGCGCGTCCGCGCGATGGGCACGATCGGCGGCAGCCTGGCGCACGCGGATCCGGCGGCGGAGCTGCCCGCGGTCGTCCGCGTGCTCGACGGCGTCCTCGTCGCGCGCGGCCCCGGGGGCGAGCGCACGATTCCGGCGGCGGAGTTCTTCACGGGCCTGCTCTCGACGTCGCTCCGGCCGGGCGAGCTGCTCGCGGCGGTCCGGCTGCCGCTTCCGGCCGGGCGCGCGGGCTACGCGGTGGAAGAGTTCACCCGCCGCGCCGGGGACTTCGCCGTCGTGGCCGCCATGGCCGCGGTCGAACTGGACGGCGGGGGACGCGCCTCGCGCGTGCGCATCGCCATCGCCGGGGCGGGACCCGCGCCCGTCAGACTCGCGGCCGTCGAGCGCGCGCTCGCAGGCGTCGAGCCCTCGGAGCAGGCGTTCCGGCAGGCCGTCGCCGACCACAAACTGGAGATCGAGCCCGACGCCGATATGCACGCCTCGGCCGACTACCGCCGGCATCTCACCCGCGTGCTGACCGTGCGGGCGCTGGTGCGCGCGGCTTCCCGCGCGATGAAGGGAGCGCAGCCATGACGGAGCTGATCGTCGCCTTCACGCTGAACGGGGAGCGGCGCGAGGTCCGCGTCGCCGCCCATGAGACGCTCCTCACCTTATTGCGGGACGGTCTCGGCGCGATCGAGGTCAAGGACGGCTGCGGGGAAGGCGTGTGCGGCACCTGCACGGTCCTGCTCGACGGCGAGCCGGTGAGCAGCTGTCTGCTCCTGGCCGCCCGCGTCGCCGGCCGCCAGGTGACCACCGTGCGCGGTCTCGCGCCGGTCGGAAGTCTGAGCCTCCTACAGAACTCGTTCGTGCCCCACGGCGCGGCGCAGTGCGGATTCTGCACGCCGGGGATGCTCCTCACCGCGCACGCGTTCTTACAGCAGCACCCGCGGCCGACGCGCGAGGACATCCGCCGCGCGATCTCCGGGAACCTCTGCCGGTGCACCGGCTACGTCAAGATCATCGACGCGATCGAAGCCGCGTCGGCGGGCGCGGCGCCGGCGAGTCCGTCCGGCGCCGCGCCGGCGCGCCGTGGCTAAATCTCCGGCCCGCGGGGGCTCGGTCGCGGCCCGTCCCGCGGAGGAACTCCGGGTCGTCGGCCGCCCGATCGCGCGCCACGACGCCCGCGACAAAGTGCAGGCGGCGATTCTCTACGCGGCGGACTGGCAGATGCCCGGCATGCTGCACGGGGTGGTGCTGCGGTCCATCTATCCGTCCGCGCGGATCCGCCGCCTCGATACCGCCCGCGCGGCCGCGATCCCGGGCGTCGCCGCGGTGCTCACGGCCCGCGACGTGCCGAACAACACGCTGTGGACGGACGTGCCCGGCCAGACGAGCCAGGTCGGCGCGCTCCGCGCCCGGATCCAGGTGCTGGCCGAGCGGGTGGTCCGGTACCAGGGCGAGCCGGTCGCGCTCGTCGCCGCGGAGACGCTCGAGGCGGCGCACGCGGCGCTCGAGGCGATCGAGGTCGAGTACGAGCCGGCGGTCGGCGTCTTCGACCCGGAAGAGGCGGCGCGCCCGGACGCCCCGCGCGTGCACGAGGAGGGCAATCTGCTCGCGCGGTGGCACGTGCGGTGCGGCGACGCGGACGCGGCGCTCGAGCGGGCCGACGTCGTCGTCGAGCACACCTACCGCTGCCAGTTCATCGACCACGCCTATCTCGAGCCGGAATGCGGCGTGGCCTGGATCGACGCCGACGGCGTCGTGACGATCCGCGTCGCCACGCAGGTGATCGAACACTTCCGCGACGTCGCCGAGGTCCTGGGGCTGCCCCACAACCGGGTGCGGGTCATCGGTACGTACGTCGGCGGCGGGTTCGGCGGCAAGGAGGACGTGACGGTCGAGGTCTTCCTCGGCCTGCTGGCGTCGCGGACCCGGCGGCCGGTGCGCATGATCTGGTCCCGCCAGGAGTCGCTGCTGGCCCGTCCCAAGCGCCATCCGTTCCGGCTTCACTACACGACGGGGGCGTCGCGCGACGGCACGCTGGTGGCGCAGAAGGTCGATCTGCTGGCGGATTCGGGCGCCTACGCGTACCTCAGCGCGCTCGTGCTGATGTACGCGACGGTCACCGCGGCGGGCCCGTACCGCATCCCGAACGCGACGATCGACGCGCGCGTCGTCTACACGAACAACCCGCCGACGAGCGCGATGCGGGGCTTCGGCGGCATGCAAATGGTGCTCGGCTACGAGTCGCAGATGGACCGCCTCGCGCGCCGGCTGGAGATGGATCCCGTCGCGATCCGCGTCCGCAACGCGCTGCGCAAGGGCGACCGGCTGCCGGTCGGCCAGGAGCTCGACACGCACGTCGGGGTGGCGGAGGCCGCGCAGCGCGCCTGGGCCGCGCTCGGACCGCGGCGCGCTCCGTCGGCGCCGGGCCGGCGCGCCGGCCGCGGGCTGGCCTGCAACATCCAGCCCTACGGACGGATCGTCTGGCTCCACGACTGGGCGAGCGCGTGGGTCGGCTTCGAGATGGACGGGACCCTGGTCGTCCGCACCGGCGTGCCCGACGTCGGCGGCGGCCAGGCGTCGTCGCTGTGCCAGATCGCGGCCGAGGTCCTCGGCGTCGCGGTGGAAGGCGTCGCCGTGCACATCGGCGACAGCGCGCTCACGCCGCTCGCCGGGACGACGACGGCGACCCGCCAGCTCTACATGTCCGGGAACGCCGTGCTGCAGGCGGCGGCCGGGCTGCGGGCGCAGGTCCTGCCGGTCGCCGCGCGGATGCTGGAGACGCCCCCCGACCGGGTGACGCTCAGCGACGGCGGAGCCGCCGACGCGTCGGGCCGCCGCCTCGAGTGGGCCGCGGTGTTGAAAGAATGCGCGCGCCTCGGCGTCTCCCGCAGCCACCTCGGGGTCTATCATGCCCCGGCGGGCGATCCGGTCGACCTCGATCGCGGCGGCGGGCGTATCTTTCCCGACTACACCTTCGGCGCGCACGCCGTGGAGGTGGAAGTCGACATCGAGACCGGGGCCGTCGCCGTCGTGCGGTACGTGGCGTGCCACGACGTCGGACGCGCCATCAATCCGCAGAGCGTCGAGGGCCAGATCCAGGGCGGCGCCGTGATGGGGCTCGGCTACGGCCTCATGGAAGAGGTCGTGCTCGACCGCGGCGTCAACCTGTCCACGAACCTGGCCAGCTACCTGATCCCAACCTCGCTCGACGTCCCGGACGTGGAGCCGCTCCTGCTGGAGTCGGGCGAGGGCAAAGGCCCGTTCGGCGCCCGCGGCATCGGCGAGCCGCCCATCGGGCCGCCCGCCGCCGCCATCGCGAACGCCGTCGAAGACGCGGTCGGCGTCCGCATCACCGAGCTGCCGATCACCCCGGAGCGGGTGGCGCGCGCGCTCGGCCTGCTGGGAGCGCCTAGGACCGACCCTTAACCGACGACTGCACGGGCGCGCCCTTGCCGGTCGGCTCCACCTCGTAGACGACGACCTGGAGCTTCGTCGGCTTGAAGGCGTTGCAGGGGTTGCGTTCTTGAGGACAGTTGGAGATCGCGATCAGCAGATCGATGTCCGCGCGCAGGTCGCAGTAATCTCCGGGCTTCGACTTGGGCTCCTGGATTCCGGTGCGGCCGTCGGACGCGACCGGCGTGTTCATGAAGACGTTGAAGGAGTAGGGGATCTCGGCGAGCGGGATGCCGTAGGGCTTGAGCGCCCGCTCGAAGTTGTTGCGGCAGTTGGGCGTGCCGCGCACGCCGTAGCGAAACGCGTTCGTGTACTCGCTGCACGACCCGCTGATGATGTCGTGCACCCCGCAGGTGTCCCCGGTGATCGTCATCAGCTGCGTCGCCTTGGTGGAGTAGAGGTGATGGCCCTTCGTCAGGAACAGCGTGCCGTTGAGGAGCTGGGTGTTCTCCGGAGAGATCTTGTCGACGTAGTCGTTCAGGTTGAAGCAGATGAAATCGGCCACCTGCTGGCCTTCGAGGTCCACGATCCGGCAGATTTGGCCGGCCTTGATTGTGAACGCGGTGCCGCCGCGGGGTGGAATGGTTTCTTCCCACGCCAGCAGCGACGGGCTGATTCCGGGATGCTCCATGCGTGCCACCTCCAAAAACGCGTCGATTAGGCCCTGCGCCGGGCGCCGCCGGCCTGAAACCGTGGGGCCCCGTTCTGCGTAGACGGGATAGCGCCATACCCAGTCTAACGGATTTCTGGCGGGGAGGATTTGCGACCTGCCTCCGGAGAAAGCGGGGGGCGCGCGGCGCAGTTTGTGCGCCGAACACCGTGGGGAGGGGTGGACGAGCATGCGGAACAGGTTTGTGATCGGCTTGTTGCTCGTGTTCCTGGTGTCCGTCATGGTTCCCGGCGCCGGCGCTCAGACGGGCACAATCAAGATTGGTGTCCCGGTCCCGCTGTCCGGCGGCAACGCCAAGATGGGCACCGACATCGTCCAGGCGGCCACGATGGCCGCGGACGAGCAAAACGCGAAGGGCGGCGTCCTCGGGCGCAAACTCGAGATCGTCTCGTTCGACGACGCGTGCGACGCGCAGCAGGCCGTGACGGCCGCGCACAAGCTCGTCGACGCCGGCGTGGTCGCGGTGGCGGGCGGTTACTGCTCGTCGGCGGCGATTCCGGCGAGCGCCGTGTACCACGACTCGGGCGTCGCGTTTGTGGCGGACGCGTCCAGCAACCCGAAGCTGACGGACCAGGGATTTGAGAACGTGTTCCGGGTCATCGGCCGCGACGACCAGCAGGGCCCTTACGCGGCCAACTTCATGACCAAGAATCTCCACGCCAAGAAGATCGCGATCATCCACGACAACACGCTGTACGCCAAGGGGCTGGCCACGGCGACCCAGGATGCCCTCAAGAAGATGATGGGCGTGCAGGTGGTCTTCTTCGACGCCATCACGCCGGGCGAGAAAGACTTCTCGGCGGCGCTGACCAAGGTGAAGAGCCTCAAGCCGGACGTGACATACTTCACCGGCTACTACCCCGAAGGCGGCCTCGTCTGCAAGCAGTTCAAGGACCTGGGCGTCTCCGGGAAGCTGATGGCGGGCGACGCCAACAACGATCCGACGTTCATCAAGGAGTGCGGCGCGGCCTCCACGGGCGTCTATATCACGTCCACGCCGCTGCCGCAGGATCAGGCCACGGCCAAGGCGTTCATCACCCGGTACACGGCGCGCTGGAAGCAGGATCCGGGCCCGTATTCCGCTCTCGAGTACGACTCCGTCGGCGTGGTGATCAACGCGATGCAGCGCGCGAAGAGCGCGGACCGCGCGGCGATCATCAAGGCCCTCCATCAGACCAACGCCTACTCGGGCGCGACCGGCAAGATCACCTTCGATCAGAAGGGCGATCGGAAGCAGGTGCTCTACATCACTTACATCATCAAGGGCGACAAGTTCGTGCCCACCGGAATGTGAGGTCTCCGTAGCGCTGCGGGGCCGTCCCGGATACGGGGCGGCCCCGTTTGCGCCCCGCGGAAAGCGGGACCACCGTCCTAATCCATGGAGATTGCCCTCCAGCAGCTGGTCAACGGGCTCACGGTCGGGGCGTTTTACGCCCTGATCGCGCTGGGCTATACCATGGTGTACGGCATCATCCGCCTCATCAACTTCGCGCACGGCGACATCTACGCGGTCGGGGCGTTCCTCGGCCTCTCGATGTACGGGCTCCTGGCGCTCCTGCACGTCCAGAACGCGATTCTGACCACGCTGCTGGCCCTGATCGTGTCGATGGGCTGCACGGGCCTGCTGGGGATGCTGCTCTTCCGCGTGGCCTACCGTCCCCTGCTGCACGCGCGCCTCTCGATCCTCATTTCGGCGATCGGCGCGTCGCTGACGCTGGAGTACGGCCTCCTGCTGATCTACAGCCCGTCGTTTCTGGTCTATCCGCACCTGTTCGGCCGCGACGGGCCGGCGTTCGCGGGCGTCAGCATCTCGTGGCTGCAGGTCCTGATCTTCGTGTCGAGCATCGTGCTGATGGCCGCGCTGTACACTATGGTGCATCGCACCAAGACCGGGATGGCGATGCGGGCGCTCGCGATCAACCAGGACGCCGCCCGTCTGATGGGGATCAACGTCAACCGGGTCATCGGTCTGACGTTCTTCATGGGGTCCGCCCTGGCGTCGTTCGCCGGGGTGCTGACCGGCCTGTACTACTCCCAGATCTCCTTCCTGATGGGCTTTCTGATCGGCCTCAAGGCCTTTACGGCCGCCGTGCTCGGCGGCATCGGCAACATTCCCGGCGCAGTGCTCGGCGGGTTCCTGCTCGGGATCATGGAAAGTCTGGCCGCCGGCTACTACTCCAGCCGCTGGAAGGACGTCGTCGCCTTCGGCATTTTGATTGTCATCTTGGTGGTGCGCCCCCGGGGGCTCCTCGGCGAGCGCGTGGTCGAACGGATGTGAAGACCCGTTCTGTCGCCTCCCGGCCCGTGTATCTGGCCGGGCTGACCGCCGCGGCCGTGCTGGCCGCGATCGCGCTGCCCGCGTTCGGCGACGCCTATCTGATCGACGTGGGCACGCTGGTCCTCGTCTACGTCATGCTCGGACTCGGCCTCAACATCGTTGTCGGGTTTGCCGGCCTGCTGGACCTCGGCTACGCGGCGTTCTTCGCGATCGGCGCCTATACGACCGCGTACTTCATGGTCAACACGCACATGTCGTTCTGGCTGACCCTGCCGATCGCCGCCTGCTTCACCGCGGTCTCCGGCGTCGTCATCGGCGCGCCCACGCTCAGAATGCGCAGCGACTATCTGGCGATCGTCACCCTCGGCTTCGGGGAGATCGTCCGCATCGCCGCCACGAACTTCACGTTTACCGGCGGGCCGGAGGGTATCTACGACATCCCGCACGCGGCGCTGGGCGCGCTCGTCATCCGGACGCCCCGGGCGCTGTACTTTCTCGGCATGGCGTTCGCGCTCGTCGTCCTCGTCGGCGGCTACAACCTGTCGACGTCGCGGCTGGGACGCGCCTGGCTCGCCATCCGGGAGGACGAGTCCGCCGCCCAGGCGGCCGGCATCAACACCGTCTACTTCAAGCTGCTGGCCTACGTCCTCGGGGCCGTTTTCGCCGGCGCGGCCGGCTCGTTCTTCGCCGTGAAGCTCACCGCGATCAACCCGTCGAGCTTCACGTTTATTCAATCCGTGACCATCCTCATGGCCATCATCCTCGGCGGACGCGGCAGCCTCCCGGGGGTGATCCTGGGCGCCGCGGTGATCGTTATTCTGCCCGAGGCGCTGCGCGCGTTCGACCAGGTCCGGATGCTCGCGTTTGGGATCGGGCTCATCGCGATGATGCTGCTGCGGCCCCAAGGGCTGTGGCCCAGCCGGTACGGCCGGATCGACGCGCGCGAAGTCGCGGAGTCGGAGGCGGGGTCCGCGGCGGGGGTCGCCGCCGGCGCCGCGGCCGCGGACTCTGCGGCGCCCGGTGCGTCGTCATGACCGCGTCCCAGGCGGCCGTCGCGGCCGGCGCGATCTTGGGCGTGGACCACCTCACGATGCGGTTCGGCGGTCTGGTCGCCGTCTCCGACGTCTCCTTTGCCGTGAAGCCCCGGGAGATTCTGAGCATCATCGGTCCCAACGGCGCCGGGAAGACGACGGTGTTCAACTGCATCACGGGCTTCCTGCGACCGACGTCGGGCCGCATCACGTTCGAGGGGAAGGACCTCACCGGGCTGCGGCCGGACCTCGTGGTCAGGCATGGGATCGCCCGCACGTTTCAGATGATCCGCCTGTTCCCCGATCTCAGCGTGGACGAGAACGTGATGATCGGCCTCCACGGCCGGATCCGCGCCGGCACGCTCGACTCGCTGCTGCACACGCCGCTGCACCGCCGGGAGGAGGCGTGGGTGCGCGAGGAGACCCGCAAGGGCCTGGCGTTTGTCGGCCTGGAGGGCCACGCGCGCCGGCAGGCGCGCGAACTGGCCTACGGCAACCAGCGCCGTCTCGAGATCGCCCGGGCCCTCGCGACCGGTCCGCGCCTCCTGATCCTGGACGAGCCGGCGAGCGGCATGAACCCCGCGGAGAAAGCCGGGCTCGTCCGACTCGTCGGGCAGATCCGCGACTCCGGGGTGACCGTGCTGTTGATCGAGCACGACATGAGCGTCGTCATGGGCATAAGCGACCGGATCATCGTGCTGGATCACGGCGTCCAGATCGCCGAGGGCGTGCCGGACGAGATCCAGCGCGACCCGAAGGTGATCGAGGCCTACCTCGGCAAGGAGGACGCGGAGTGAGCCTGCTCGAGGTGCGCGATCTCGTCACCGCGTACGGCAGCATCGAGGCGCTGCACGGGCCGTCCTTCTATGTGGAGGAAGGGGAGATCGTGGCGCTCCTCGGGGCCAACGGCGCGGGCAAGACGACCGCGCTGCGCACGATCTCCGGCCTCTTGCGCCCGCGCTCGGGCGAGGTGCGCTTCGCGGGGCAGCGGATCGACACGCAGCCCGCGCACGAGATCGTGCGCCTCGGCCTGACGCAGGTGCCGGAGGGACGCTGGATCTTCACCCTGATGACCGTCGAGGAAAATTTGCGGCTGGGCGCCTACGTGGAATCCGGCGTCCCGCGCGCCGGCCTCGACCGCGTCTTTGCCCTGTTCCCGAGGCTCGCGGAGCGGCGCACGCAGCTCGCGGGCACGCTGTCCGGCGGCGAGCAGCAGATGCTGGCGATGGCGCGCGCGCTCATGACGAGGCCGCGGATGCTCCTGCTGGACGAGCCATCGATGGGCCTCGCCCCCGTGCTGGTCCACCTCATCTTTCAGAAAATCGCGGAGATCAACCGCGAGGGGACGACGGTCCTCCTCGTGGAGCAGAACGCCAAGGCCGCGCTGCGCCTCGCCAAGCGGGCGTACGTGCTGGAAAACGGCCGCGTGGCGCTCGAGGGGCCGGCCGCGGATCTCGCCCGCAACGAGGCGGTCCGCCGCGCCTACCTCGGCATCGGCGCCCGGGCCGGCGGCTGATCGCGGAGGTCCCGATGCCCGAACCCTCGGCGCTGTACGATCACGGTCCCGGCACGCCGCTCGACGTCGACCGGGCCTTCTACGGACGGCTGGCTCAGGAGGTGGGGAGCCGCACCCAGGTGGAGCGGTTCGTCATTCCGATCCAATCGGGGCGGGCGTGGACGGTGCCGGCCGGCCACCTCTGCCGCATGATCTGCGTCGACGGGCCCCAGGTCGGCGACTTCAATGTCTGGAATTTGACGAACCCCCGCGAGCGCTTCTGGGCCTCCCGCACCCGGCAGCTGCACGGCACGCACGTGACGACGTTCGACCGGTTGTGGTCGTGCCTGCCGTACCTGCGGCCGATGCTGACGATCACCGCGGATACGGTCAACTACGGGATCGACGAGGACGGGGCCGGCTGCCACGACCTGCTCGGGACCCGGTGCGATCCGTACGTGCACAAGATGCTGAACGGCGAGGAGTTCGACCGGACGTGCCACTCGAACCTGACCCGCGCGATCGCGCCCTACCATCTCACGGAACTCGACGTCCACGATGTCCTCAATGTGTTCATGGTCACCGGCCTGCGGAAAGACGGCCGCTACTTCGCGAAAGCGTGCCCGGCGAAGAAGGGCGACTACTTCGAGTTTTTCGCGGAGATGGATCTGCTGTGCGCGTTGTCGACCTGCCCCGGCGGCGATATCTCCAAGCCGATCTTCGGTCCGCATCGCGTCGATCCGCTCTCCGTCTGCCGCCCGCTCGCGGTGGAGGTGTCCCGGCCCGCGCCGCAGCTCCTCGAGGGCTGGACGCCGCGCCCGCCCGCGGACTACCGGGGAGGGCACGGGCTGCGTTCGCCCGAATCGGCCGGGCGCTGACTGACTACGTAACCTTCGAAGGAGTGCGGGGGCGAGAGCGGAAATTCCGACCAGTCCGTTAGTTACGCTCGGAGGTCAGCATGGCCCGCAGCAGGGTGCGCTTCGGCATCTGCACAGATCAGAATCTGCCTTGGCCCACGCTCGTTGAGCGCTGGCAGTACTACGAGCGCCTCGGCTTCGACAGCGTCTGGGACTGCGACCACCTGAACCAGCCGAGCAACCCAACCGGACCGTACTACGAGGGATGGACGCTGCTCGCCGCCCTGGCGGCGCGCACGGAGCGGATCCGCGTCGGCGTCCTCGTGAGCTGCAACACGTTCCGCCACCCCGGCCTGCTCGCCCAAGAGGCGGTCACCGTCGACCACATTTCGAACGGTCGCCTCGAGCTGGGCTTCGGGGCCGGGTGGTTCGTCTCCGAGCATGAACGGTTCGGCATTCGCTTTCCGCCGGGCGGCGAGATGGTCGTTCGCTTCCGCGAGGCGGTCGAGGTGCTCGACAGCCTCTTACGCAACGAGACGACGACCTTCGCCGGCAAACACTATCAGCTTCAGGGAGCCCACGTGCGGCCGCGGCCCGTGCAGAAGCCACGCCCGCCGCTCACGCTCGGGGCCCACGGACCACGAATGCTCCGGATCTGTGCCGAGTACGCAGACGCCTGGAACTCGTTCGGCACCGTGGAGGAGATTCGCGAGCGCAACCGGATTCTAGACGAGCAGTGCGCGGCGATCGGGCGGGATCCCCAGACGATCTGGCGATCATTTTACGGATGGGCGAGTCAGATGGCGAGTCAGGGACTGCCCGATCCATGGTCGAGCGTGTCGGCGTTCCGGGACGTCGTTGGCCGCTACAGCTCGGTCGGGATCAACGAGTTCATCATGGATCAGCCGCGCCCCGAGCAATTCCCGGTCCTTGAGCGGGTCGCGACTGACGTGATTCCCGAGCTGCGCTAGGCGAAGATCCGAGGCGGCATCCTTGTCACGTGGTAGGCCGCCGCGTCCTCGCATGACCGACGACGCACGCACCGACGCTCCGGCGGCGCCAGACGCCGCGCCCGACTTGACGCCGGCCGACCTCGAGCGCTTCTACCACTATATGCTGCTGCAGCGGCTCGCCGAGGAGCGCGTCGTCAAGCTCTATCAGACGGGCATGATCGTCGGCGCGTGTTTCACCGGGTGGGGCCACGAGGCGGTCGCGGTCGGGGCCGCCGCGGCGCTCGGCCCGGACGACGTTGCCGCGACCCTGCACCGGGACCTCGGCGCGCGGCTCGTGCTGGGGATGCCGCTCGGCTACTACTTCGCGAACTTCCTCGGACGGACGGGCTCGCCGACCCGCGGGCGCGAGGGGAACTTGCACATCGGGGGGCTCGGCCCGCGCATCCTCCTGCACACCGACTTCATCGGCGGCAACGTGCCGATCGCGGCGGGCGCCGCGCTCGGCTTTACCGTCCGCCAAGAGCCGCGCGTCGCGATGGCCAACTTCGGCGAGGGGACGCTCGCCACGGGCGAGTTTCACGAGGCGGTCAACATGGCGGCCGTGCTCCGCCTGCCGCTCGTGCTGGTCTGCTGGAACAACCAGTTCGCGCTCTCCACGCCGCTCGCGCGCGAGGTGGTGGGGCCGCTCGACGTCCGGATGGCCGCGTACGGCATTCACGCGTGCTCGGTGGACGGCAACGACGTGCTCGCGGTGCACCGCGCGGTGCGCGAGGCGGTGGACCGCGCCCGAAGCGGGGGCGGTCCGTCGTTCATCGAGGGCCGGACGATGCGGGTGCGGGGGCATTCCGAGGCGGACGACGCCTCCTACGTGCCGCGGCCGATGATCGAGGAAGGCCGCCGCCGCGATCCGGTGGAGCGGTTTGCGCGGCATCTCGTCGAGGCGGGCGTGGCGACCCAGGCGCGGCTCGAGGAGATGCGGGCGCAGGCGATGGCCGAGGTCGACGAGGCACAGGCGTGGGCGGAAGCGAGCCCGCCGCCCGACCCCTCGGAGCTCGAGCACGGCGTGTACTGCGAGGCGACGCCGTGGCCGTGATGACCTACATCGAGGCGATCGCCGACGGCCTCCGCCAGGCGATGCGCGCGGACGCGTCGGTGATTCTCTTTGGCGAGGACGTGGGCGTCTACGGCGGCGCGTTCAAGCTGAGCAAGGGATTCATCGAGGAGTTCGGGGCGTCGCGCGTCATCGATACCCCGATCTGCGAAGCGGCGATCGTGGGGACCGCGGTCGGGGCGGCGCTCGTCGGCCTGCGGCCCGTCGTCGAGATGCAGTTCGCCGATTTCATCTCGAACGCGTTCACGCAGATGGTCAACGTGGCCGCGACGTCGTCCTACCGGGCCGGCGGCTGCGTGCCGATGGTGGTGCGCGCGCCGTGCGGCGCCGGCACCCACGGCGGGCCGTTCCACTCGCAGTCGATCGAAGCCTACTTTTTCCACACGCCGGGCCTGAAAATCGTGATGCCGTCCACGCCCGCGGACGCCAAGGGCCTCATCCTCGGGGCGATCGCGGACCCCAATCCCGTGCTGTACCTGGAGCACAAGGCGCTGTACCGCTCGCAGCGCGGTCCCGTCGAGGACGGCCTCGCCATCGAGCCGCTCGGCCGGGCCGCGGTGCGGCGGCCGGGACGCGATCTCACGGTGCTGACCTACGGCATGATGGCCCACCGGAGCCTCGAGGCCGCGGAGCGCGCGGCGGCGGACGGGATCGAGGCGGAGGTGATCGACCTCCGCACGCTCCTGCCGCTCGACCTCGACACGATCGCAGAATCCGCCGCGCGGACGAGCCGCGTCCTCATCGTCCACGAAGACCGGCTGCGGGGCGGCATCGGCGCGGAGATCGCCGCGCACCTCGGCGAGCACCTGTTCACGTCGCTCGACGCCCCGATCTCCCGGATCGGCGCGCCGGACACGCCGGTGCCCTACGCGCCGCCGCTCGAGACAGCCTACCTGCCGAGCGTCGATCGCATTTGCGAAGGGATCACTCGGCTCGGGCGCTGGTAACAATCAAATGTGCGCATATGTCACCGATCGGTGACAACGAGAAATGTCACCGATCGGTGACTTTAGGTATTGTCACCGATCGGTTACTTTGCTACAATAACCCCGAATCGAGAGCACGAAAACGATATCTCAAAAATGCGCATACGAACGCCAACTGACATTGGCGCACTTATTCGTGACCAGAGGCTCAGGCTGGCGATGGACCAGCTTGCTTTGGCGCGGAAAGTTGGGGTCAGTCGAAAGTGGATAGTCGAGGTTGAAAGAGGTAAGCCTCGCGCTGAAATAGCTCTCATCTTTCGCACTTTGGCTGCTCTTGGTATTGAACTTGCCTCGCGCGTCGAGCGTCGCGGAACGACACCCCGAAACGTGACGGCACCCATTGATATAGATTCAATCGTCGATGCCGCACGTCAAAAAGGAAGAAAGTGAGTTCAGAACTTATTGCTGTTCTTGACAGTCGAAAGACAGGCCGCGTGGTCAGAGACCCGCGCGGACGGCTTTCTTTCACGTACGACGAAAGTTGGAGGCACTCCCGAGACGCCTACCCGCTATCCCTTTCAATGCCCTTAGCATTGGCGACGCACGGCCAAGCAAGAGTCGAAGCGTTTCTTTGGGGTCTGCTGCCAGACAGCGAAGGCACGATCGAGCGCTGGGCGGCACAGTCGGGCGTGTCGCCGCGAAACGTTTTCGGCCTAATTCGAGCGAAAGGCGAGGATTGTGCTGGGGCCGTTCAATTCGTGACGCCGGAGCGCCTCGATCTGTTTCTGGGCCCAGATTCGGGCGAGGTTCAATGGCTAGATGAGTCAGCCATTGCGGAAAGGCTTCAAATGTTACGGCGAGATCACTCTGCATGGCGGACACAGACCGATACTGGTCAATTCAGCCTCGCCGGGGCACAGCCCAAGACGGCCTTCTTATTTGATAAAGGTCGTTGGGGAGTTCCCTCGGGACGCCTTCCCACTACACATATTTTGAAGCCGCCGACCTCCGATCTTGCTGGTCGCATAGAGAACGAGCATTTCTGTTTGGAGCTGGCGAGACTTCTCGGCCTCCCCGTCATCGACTCAAACATCGCCCACTTTCAGGATGAGACCGCCATCGTAATCCGGCGGTATGATCGCGTCCAAACCGGCGATACTTGGCGCCGGGTCCACCAAGAAGACTTGTGCCAGGCACTAGGCCTGTTCCCGACCAAGAAATACCAAAACGATGGAGGCCCTAGCATCTCTCGGATTGTGGAATTGCTACGAACGAATTCGAGCAATCCAGAGGAAGATGTGCGCACCTTCATTGACGCGGTAGCGTACAGTTGGTTGATCGCTGGTACCGATGCACATGCTAAGAACTATGCCTTGTTGATAGGTGCGGGAGGGCAGGTCCGTCTCGCGCCGCTGTATGACTTAATGAGCGCGCTGTCGTATCCAGACAGTCTCGATCTTCACCGGGTCAAATTGGCGATGAAGGTCGGAGGCGAGTACCGTCTGCGCTACATCGGGCTGAATCATTGGCGGAAGGCGGCAGCTGGTATTCGTTTGGAACCGGATGCGCTGCTCCGCCGCCTGGATGACTTTGCCGCACAGCTTCCAGATTACGCGTCGACGGTTCGTCAGCGCATGCGCGATCAGGGCCTTACCAACTCCATCATTGGTCAGTTGGCCGATGCTATTGCGACCCGCGCCTCTGTTTGCCGCAGCGCTCTTCGCGTCGCGTAGGTCCATCGCCGCTACAGAAAAACTCGGTTCGGGTCCAGGCCGCGGAGCACGGTCAGTTCATGCTTGGTCGGCTGTTGGAGGTGCCGGACGGTCCCCGCCGCCGCGAGGTCGAAGCCGGTTTGCTCCTTGACCTGGCTCGGCTCCACGCCGGGCTGCAGCGCCACGAGCCGCATCCGGCCGGACGTGGGGTCGAAGTCCATCAGCGCGAGGTCGGTCACGACCGCGGTCACCCGTCCGAACAAGAGCCCCGCGCCGCGCCGGCCGCCGTCACCGTCGATTTGGCCCGGGCTGGTCACGAAGTCCAGGCGTTCCACGAACCGCCGCCGCTCGTGCCGCGTGACGATCATGATCTCCCGGCACAGACACGCGATGTCGCAGGCGCCGCCGCTGCCGGGGAGGCGCACCTTCGGCCGGTCCACCGGTCCGATCACGCTCGTGTTGATGTTGCCGTAGGGGTCGATCTGCGCGCCGCCGAGGAAGCCGTAGTCGAAATACCCGCGCTGCGCGTACAGAAAGATCTGGGTGATCGCCGGCAGGGCGACGGCCCGGCGAGCGCCGCGCATCTCGTTCGTCGAGATCGGCAGACGCCCCGGGTCCACCTCCAGGCCGATCGCGCCGCCTTCCACGACGATCGTCAGGTCGGGCGCGTGCGTCGTGCGCGCGAGCGCGGACGCGAGCAGCGGGGTGCCGACTCCCGCGAACACGACCTTGCCGTCGGCGAGCAGCCGGCTCGCCGACACCGCCAGCAGCTCGGACGATGTGTAGGTCGCGCTCACCGGCCCGTCAGCTCCTCGGCCGCACGGCGCTGCCGGGCGAGCCGCGCCGTCCCGAACTTGTCCAGGTACGCCTCCGGAGTCGGCGGCCCGTACACGTACTCGTCGAGATAGGCCTGCGCCGCGGCGACGCCGTCGGCGCCGGCGCGCCGCGCGTACGCGTCGATGTGCTCGAGATCGACGTCGTACAGGCCGTACATCTCGTGCGGATACGCGCCGTACGGGGCTTCCACGACGGCGTCCACGGCGAAGAACGGAATGACCGTCCGGTCGGCGGTGCGGCGGATCTGGTCCGGTTCGACGATCTCCTCGGCGCTGAGCACGACGGTCTGCGCGGCCGCGGCGATGTCCGCGTCCATATGCGGGTAGCCGTCGATCTGCGCGTTGCCGAAGCGGTCGGCGCGGTGGACGTGGATCAGCGCGACGTCCGGAAAGAGCGCCGGCACGAGGCACACCTGCTCGCCCGTAAACGGGCACGTCATCGTCTTGGCCCCGGTCGTGCGCAGGAGGTCGGAGCCGAGCATCGAGAGGGTGGGGAGGAACGGCACGCCCATCGCGCCGGCATGGTAGCGCAGGCCGATCGCGAGATGGCTCCACTCTTCGAAGCGGGCCCGGCCGCCCTCGACGAACTCACGGACGATGCGGGACAGGCCCCACGGCAGGCCGATGCCGACCCAGCTCGTGACGATCTCGCGGCTGGCGCCCGCCGCGAAGAACAGCTCCGCCTCATAGCACATCAGGCTGCGGGAGAGCACGACGTCGCGCCGGCGCTGCCGCAGCACCTCGCGCAGCAGCAGTGTCGGCGTGCGCGAGTAGAGGCAGCCGCCGATGGCGATGTGATCGCCGTCCCGCACGAGGCCGGCCGCGTCCGCGATCGACATCCGCTTGTCGCGCGCAGGCCGCGCTTTGGCTTCGAGCCGGCGGCGGGCCTCCACGAAGGTGACGGGGGGCCGGCCGCCCGCCGGCGAGGCCGGGTTAGGCATGCACCCGCCTCGCGCCGGGACGCAGCCGGGGCAGGACCTCGTGCGCGATCACCTCGACTTGCTCGGGGCGGTAGTCGGACGGGATGAGGACGATGTGTTCCTCGCCGGCGTCGAGGTGGGCGGCCAGCTGCTCCGCGCACTGCGCCGGCGTGCCGCGGATCGCGCTCTCCGGTGTGGACTCGCTCCACGGCGCGACGTCAAAGTACCGGCCGATGAAGTCCTTCACGCTGCGGTCCGCCTCCTCGTACGAGGCCGCGACGCAGATCGGCAGCTGGCTTACGTTGTGCAGTTCCGCCGGGTTGCGCCCCTGTTCCTCGGCGAAGCCGCGGATCTTGGCCCAGGTGGCGCGGAAGGTCTCCGGCGTGTAGAAGTAGGTCAGCCACCCGTCGCCGTACCGCGCGACGCGCCGCAGCACGCGGTCGACGTAGCCGCCGATGAACAGCGGCGGGTGCGGCCGCTGGTGGGGCTTCGGCAGCATCACGGCCTGGTTGAAGACGTAGTTGTCGACCGAGCCGTTGACGCTGTCCTCGGTCCACAGCCGTTTCACGATGTCGAGGTTCTTGACGAAAATCCGTCCCCGCTCCGCGAACGGGACGCCGCAGGCCTGAAACTCGCGCTCGTACCAGCCCGCGGCGAGGCCCAGCACCAGGCGTCCCTTCGAGATCTGGTCGAGGCTCGCCAGCTCCTTTGCCAGGATGACCGGATTGCGCAGCGGTAGCACGAGCACCCCGATGCCGAGCCGCAGCCGCTCTGTCCTCGCCGCGATCGCGGTGAGGGTCGCGAGCGACTCGAGGAACGGGAACGCGCGCCGCGTGCCGAGCAGGATGTGGTCCCATGCCCACGCCGAGGCGAAGCCGAGCGACTCGGCCTTCGCCGCGTAGGCGAGGATCGTGTCGATGTTGGGTTCGCCGGTCGCGGGCGTGAAGTTCTCCAGCGCGACTCCGAACTGCGGGTCCGGCATCAGCGTCTCCTCTCTGCGTCCGCGGCGCGGCGGGCATCGAGCGCGCGGATCACGCGCTCCGGGGTCATCGGCAGCTCGGTCAGGCGCACGCCGGCGGCGTCCTGAATCGCGCTCGCGATCGCGGCCGGGGGCGGCCCGGTGGGCGGCTCGCCGATCCCGCGCGCCTGAAACGGGCCTTTGCCTTCGCCGGACTCGACGATTACCGCCTGCACGTCCGGCAGGTCGAGCGACGTCGGGATGAGGTACCCGGCGAACAGCGTGCTGAGGTTGTTGCCGTTCTCGACCACGACCTCCTCCGTGAGCGCCTGGCCGATCCCCATGACGGCGCCGCCCTGGATCTGGCCCTCGACGCTCTGCGGATTGATCGCCTGGCCGACGTCGTGGCACGCCGCGTACTTGAGCAGGCGGACCGCCCCCGTCTCCGTGTCCACTTCGACTTCCGCGGCGTGGCAGCCGTACGTGAAGTCGGGGAAGGTCCGCCCCTGGCCGGTCGCCAGGTCCACCGGCGGCGCCTGCTCCGCGTGAAAGGTGGCGAGGTGGGCGGCGGGCACGCTCCGGCGGCCGCATTCCGCGACCATCCGGGCGAGGGAAATCCGCCGCTCGGGGCTGCCGGCGACTCCGACGTGATCGTCCGCGAAATCCAGATCGGCCTCCGCGGCCTCGAGCAGCGCGGCGGCGACGGGCGCCACCTGCTCGCGCAGCTCGCGCGCGCCGCGCAGCACCGCGTTGCCGGACATGTACAGCTGGCGCGTTGCGAACGTGCCGCCGGAGAGCGGCGTGAGCGCGCTGTCGCCGAAGTGGACCGTGATGCGGTCGAGCGGCACGCCGAGCACTTCCGACGCGATTTGGGCGAGGGCGGCCGCCTGGCCGCCGCCGAGGTCGGGCACGCCCGAGCGGATCACGAGCGAGCCGTCGGCCTCGAAGCCGAGCCACGCGCTGGCGCGGTCTCGGAACCAGACCGTCCGGCCGTACGGCTGGATGTTGCAGGCGAACCCGCGGCCGATCTTGGCCGACGGGACGGACGGCCGGCTGCGCTCGCCGAGCGCGGCGGTGGCGCGCCGCACGAGCTCGGGCAGCGCGACGTGGGTCTCGAGGGGCTCGCCGGTCGGCAGGCGGTCGCCCTTCGCCAGGAAGTTGCGCGCGCGGATCTCCTCCGGCGCAAGGCCGAGCCGCTCCGCGAGCGCGTCCATCTGCGACTCGTAGGCGAAGGTGACCTGCATCGCCCCGAACCCGCGCATCGCGCTCGACGGCACGTTGTTCGTGAAGACCGCCCGGGCGTCGATCGCGACGTTCGGCATTTTGTACGGGCCGCTGCCGGTGACGAGCGCCGCGAACAGCACCCGCGGGCTGAGCAGCGGGTAGGGGCCGGCGTCGGCGACGAGCGAGATCTCCTGCGCGACGAGGCGGCCGTCGCGGGTCGCGCCCGTCTTGTAGCGCATCGTGAAGGGATGCCGCTTCGGCCGGGCGAGCAGCGAGTCGTACCGGCTCCAGACCATGCGCACCGGCTGTCCCGTCTTCCACGCCAGCAGGGCGAGGTAGGGTTCGACGGTCATGTCCTCTTTGCCGCCGAACCCGCCGCCGAGAAACGGCGTGACGACGCGCACGCGGTTGTGGGGCACGCCGAGCATCTCCGCGATCTCCCGGAAGTGCTCGATCACCTGCGTCGACGCGCGGATGTTGACGACACCCTGCGCGTCGATCCAGGCGACCCCGGCCTCCGGCTCGAGATAGGCGTGGTCCACGCGCTGGGTGCGGTACGTCTCTTCGACCACCGCATCCGCGCGCCGGAACCCCTCGGCGACGTCGCCGCGCCGCAGCGTCCAGTGCACGAGCACGTTGGCCCGGTCGTCGTGGACGCGCGGCGCCTCGGGGCGGAGCGCGTCCTCGGCGTCGAACAGCCCGGGCAGCGTCTCGTACTCGAGCTCAATCGCTTCGAGCGCCGCCTGCGCCCGCGCGGGCGAGTCGGCCGCGACGAGCGCGACGGGCTCGCCCTGGTAGCACACCCGCCCAGAGGCGAGCACCGGCGTGGCGAAGCGGATGAGGCCGATGCCGGTGGGGTCTTCCTCGACGGCGTTGTGGGGGACGTCGTCCGCGGTCAGCACCGCCGCGACGCCCGGGAGCATCCGAGCCCGCGCCACGTCGAGCCGGCGGATGCGCGCCGACGCGTGGAGGGAGCGGAGGACCACGCCGGCGAGCATGCCGGGCAGCTCCCAGTCGGCCGCGTAGCGGGTGGTCCCGCGGATCTTGTCGACCGCGTCGAAGCGGGGCTGCGGCCTGCCGACGACCCGGTACGCTACGCGCCGGCTATCCACGTCCCGAGAGCCGCGACCTCGACGCCCGCCTGTTCGAGCATGCCGCGGAGGGCCCGCACGGCCGCGCGCGAGGGCGCGTGATCGCCGTGCAGGCAGATCGTGTCCACCTGAACCTCCACGGTCGTGCCGTCCACGGTGGGGATCCGTCCGTCCCGCACCGCGGCGACGGCCCGGCGGCACATCGCCTCCGGATCCATCAGCATCGCGTCGGGACGGCGCCGGCTGGCCAGCATGCCGTCCGGCATGTAGGCCCGGTCCAGGAAGAACTCGCGCGCCACCCGAAGGCCGGCGGCCCGGACCTCGGCGGCGAGCCGCGAATGCGGCGTCGCGACGACGGCGAGGTGCGGATCGACGCGCTTGACCGCGGCGGCGATGGCCTTCGCCGTTCCGTCGTCCACCTCGGCCACGTTATAGAGCGCGCCGTGCGGCTTCACATGCTGGAGCCGGCCTCCGAAGGCCTCGATCATGCCGCGCACCGCGGCCACCTGGTAGAGGACGAGATCGTCGACTTCCTGCGGCGTGAGATCCATTTTGTGCCGGCCGAACCCGATGAGGTCCTGATAGCCGGGATGCGCGCCGATCGCCACGCGGTGGCGCCGCAGCAGCTCGACCGTCTTGCGGATCGTCGCCGGATCGCTGGCGTGAAAGCCGCACGCGATGTGCGCCGAGGTAAGGTAGGGCGCGATCTCCTCGTCCTGGCCCATCGGCCACCGGCCCAAGGATTCACCCATGTCCGCGGAGATGTCTACGCGCCGCGCCGCCGCTGTCATGGACGGGTCTCCTTCCCCTGTCTGACGCAGGACCTCCGGCCGCCCTCGCCGCGTGGCGGCCTCCTGAGGCGAAGATCTGCGGAAGTGTGCGAACCGACGGGGCCACTAGTTCGGCTCCGCGATCGATCAGCCCTCTCCGGGCCCGGCAGGGCGCGCGTGCGCGCGGTGGAGAACCGTCGTAGGTCGAATGGCCGGCGGCGCGGCAGACGGCCCCGGCACGGAGAGGAGCTTGACGGCATGGATTGGGAACGGCGGCGGCGTCCGGTGGACAGCGTGCTCGACACGGCGGGGCTCACCCCGCTCGTCAGGCTTCAGCGGGTTACCCGCCCGGCGTCCGCGGCCGTGTTTGCCAAGCTCGAGTTTTTCGGGCCGAGCGGAAGCGTCAAAGATCGCATCCTCCCACATATCGTCGCGGAGGCGGAGCGGAGGGGCGATCTCCGGTCCGGGATGATCCTGATCGAAGGCACGACCGGCAACACCGGGATCGCCACGGCGATGGTCGGCGCGGCCAAGGGCTACCGGGTCATCATCGTGATGCCTGCGGGGATGAGCCGGGAACGGCAGGACGTGATCCGCGCGTACGGCGCGGAGCTGGTGCTGACCCCCGGCGGCGAGAGCGACGTCGATCTCGTCCTCGACAAGGTCCGCGAGCTCAAGGCCGAGCACGGGACGAACATCTGGGAGGTCGGACAGTTCACCAACGCCGACAACGTGCGCGCGCATATGCAGACGACCGGCCCGGAGATCTGGGAGCAGACGGAGGGACGGGTCGACGCCTTTGTCGCGGCGCAGGGGACCGGCGGTACCTTGACCGGCGTGAGCGCCTACCTCAAAGCGAAGCGTCCCGACGTGCTGTCCTTCGCGGTCGAACCGGCCGAATGCGCGATCCTCGCGGGGCGCGGCTGGGGGCCGCACCGGATCGAAGGGATCGGGGATGGGTTCATTCCTGATGTGCTGGACTTGAAGTGGGTGGACGGCGTCGTGACCGTGTCTTCGGATGACGCGATCGCGATGGCCCGCCGGCTTGCGCGCGAGGAGGGTATCTTCTGCGGCATCTCGTCGGGATGCAACGTTGCGGCGTGCCTGAAGCTCAGCCGGCGCTACCCGCAGCTCAAGACGATCGTGACGATGATCAACGACAACGGACTGCGCTACCTGACGACGGAGCTGTGCGGCGCGGCCCCCGATCTCGCGGTACCGGACCGCGAGCACGCGAGCCGGCCGGACGACGCCCGCCGGCTCGCCGCCAAACCGCTCACGATCATCGAATAAGCGCCGGGCGCGGCAGCCCGAGCATCTCCACCGGCGTGCCGAAGCCGCCGGCCGTCCTCGGTGAGTCCTGCGCGCATTTACGCGACGGTCACGCCGCGCACGCCGTGCTTCTCGATCAGGCGGGCCACGAGCCCCGAGCCTTTTGCCTCATCGACGAACGCTCCCAGGAACTCAGCGCCGGCGCCGGGACGCCCGCGCGGCGTGCCGATCGATTGTTGCACGCCCGTTACCCGGCCGTCCAGCACGCGCGACCCCGGCAGCGCGGCCGCCGCGGCGATGAGTCGCGGCGTGAGGCACGCCAGCGCCTCGAGCTTCTGCTCCTCGAACAACTTGACCGACGCCTCGATGCCCTCGGCGCGCACGAGCGCCGCGCGCTTGAGGGTGCGGCTGAGGAAGAGGTCGTACGCGCTTTTGCCGGAGACCGCGATGCGGACGCCGTCCCGGTCCACATCCGCGGGCGTCCCGATGGGGGAGCCCGCCGGCACGAGGTACGTGACGGGAATCTCGAGATAGGCGGGGCTGAACGCGATCTCCGCGGCGCGCTGCGGCTCGTTGCCGAGGAACGCGATGTCCCAGAGGTTGTCTCTGACGCCGTCGGCCAGCGGACCGGCCTGGGGAAACCGCGCGAATTCCAGCGGCACGCCGAGGCGGCGGCCGATTTCCCGCGCGAGGTCGGGCGCGATTCCGCGCGGCTCGCCGGCCGGCCCGTCCGCCAGCACCAGGAGGAAATTTCCGTAGTTCAGGCCGGTGCGCAGGACCCCGGATGGGGCGAGCGCGGCGCGGACCTCACGGATGTCCAATGTAATCCATCCGGCCGCCGTCGACGGTCAGGATCTGCGCCGTCACGAACCCGGACTCAGGCGACGCGAGAAACGCCACGGCGTGCGCGACGTCGTCCGGCGCGCCGACCCGGCCGACCATGGCGCGGTCGCTCAGCCGCTTCACGGTGTCGCGCAGCTCCTGCTCGCTGCGGTCGGCTTTCACCATGTCCGTGATGATGAAGCCGGGCGCGACGGCGTTCACGGTGATGCCGTGCGCCCCGAGCTCCATGGCGAACCGGCGCGTCAGGATGGACACCGCGGCTTTGGTGGCGGCGTAGAAACTGGCGCCCGGCAGCGTCGTGCCGTTGGCCGCGGCCGAGCTGATGTTGATGATGCGGCCGTAGCGGCGGTCCTTCATCGCCGGGACCACCGCGCGCGTCGCGTGGATCACCCCGTCGACGTTGATGCGCCGCATCTCCTCGAACCGCGCCGGATCGAAGTCCTCGAGAGTCGCGCGGACGGACACGCCCGCGTTGTTCACCAGCACGGTGACCGGTCCCAAATCGGCGGCGGTCCGGTCGGCCATTGCCGCGACCTGTCCGGCATCGCCGACGTCCGCGCGCACGGCGATGGCGCGCCCGCCCGCGGCGCGGATCTCGTCCACGACCGCCTGCGCCTCATCGGCGTGGCCGCGGTAGTTGACGCAGACCGCGGCGCCGTGGCGCGCCAGCCCGACGGCGATCGCCCGGCCGAGACCGCGGGACGCGCCGGTGACGAGTGCGACCTGCCCGGTCCAGCTCATGACGCTCAAGTTCGGCTGCGCGGCGGGATCGCCTGCCGGCGCCGCGTGGATCACGGTGCCGCGACTTGGTCGAGCCGCTTTCGAATGCGCGCTTTCCAACCGTCGGGCAGCGCCGGCACCTGCGCCGCGCGCGCGAGCAGGTCGCGCCCGGCCGTTTCGTCCGTGTACAACCGGATGATATCGGCGACCGTGACGCCGTGGCCGTCCCGTTCGATCAATTCGACCCTGTCGCCCGACTGCACCGTTCCCTCGCGCACGACGGCGAGGTAGAAGCCGCTGCGGCCGCTGGCGAGGAAACGCCGGACGACGTCGTCGCGTCCGAATTTGACGCCGAGCTTGTAGCACGGCAGGCGAGGCTGGGTGACCGTCACTTCCGCCGAGCCCACGCGATACCGGTCCCCGATGTTGACCGCGTCTTCCCGCATCCACTCGGCGGTGAGGTTCTCGCCGAACATCCCCCACGGCAGCGCCATCTCCGGAAATTCGTCGCGCCAGAACGTGTAATGCTCCACGGGGTACGCATACACGGCCTTGTTCGGCCCTCCGTGGACGGTCAGATCGGCCTGCATGTCCCCGTCGAGGTTGAGCGTGCGCAGCCGCACCCGGCCGTCGACCGGCTGCTTGAAAATCCCGGTCGTGACGCGTCCGCAGTGGGCGGTGACCTCGCGCGGCTGCGACACGTTGACGGACACGATATGCATGGCACCGCTCCCTCTCCGGCCGGCACGTGCCGGAATATTTCTCCCTCTCTTAGTCTTCGCCCCATCCCCCGCGTTACGCCTGTAACAAAACCGGCGGTCGCGAGACTCATCCAGCAGACAGATTCAGGTGTAGACAAGATCGAGAGAGCCAAATCGAGAATGGAGGAGAGACAATGACGGCGTTCCGCAAGGCGTCTGGGTTCGTTCTGGCAGGTGTACTGGTGGTGGCCGGCGCGTCGATGGTCGCGTTCAAGCCCGCGATGCTCCCGGTCGAACACGACCGCAGCAGCGCGATCATCATCGAGCACGACACCCGCAACGCGCAGTTCGTGGAGCACGACAGCCGCAACGCGCTCTTCATCGAGCACGACCACAACAACGCCTGATCGTCCTGAGGTCCGCGGCGGCCCTCCCGGCTATCTCCCCCCCCACCCGCGGGAGGGCCGTCCGCGCCTCGGGCCGGCCAAGCGCGGCCTGCTCGACGTCTTTCGCGATTGGAAGCGGCGCGCGGCGACGCAGCCGCGTTCTCCTGGAGGACCGGGCCCGCGCGGCTGCGAACACCGGATTCTGCCCATGCCGAAGCCGCGCATTTATCTCACTCAGCCGATTTCCGACGGGGCGCTGGCGCGCCTCCGGAATCTGGGTCCGGTCGAGATGCACGACGATCCGCTCACGATCGCGCCGCGCGACCGGCTCCGGGCCGGCGTGCGCGAGGCCGACGTGCTGTTCTGCCTCCTCCACGATCGCATCGACGCGGACGTGCTCGGCGCGGGGGACCGGCTGCGCCTCGTCGCCTGCATGGCGATCATTCCCGCGAACGTCGATCTGGCCGCGGCGACGGCGCGCGGCATCCCGGTCACGGTGATTCCGCCGCTCGTCACCGAGGCGACCGCCGACGTGAACATGGCGCTGCTGCTCGCGGTGGCGAGGCGGATCGTCGAGGGCGACCGGCTGCTGCGTTCCGGCGTCTTTCCGGGCTCGCAGTCGACGCATCTCGTGGGCGGCACCGTGTACGGCAAGACGCTCGGCATCGTCGGGCTCGGCGCGATCGGACGCGAGGTGGCGAAGCGCGCGCGGGGCTTCGGGATGCGCGTGCTGTACATGAAGCGGCGCCGCCTGCCGGAGGCGGAGGAGCGCGCGCTCGGCGTCGCGTGGGCGCCGCTGGACGATCTGCTGCGGGAGTCGGACTTCGTCTCGGTCAACGCGCTCTTCACCCCGGAGACGCGGCATCTCATCGGGGAGCGCGAGATCGGCCTCATGAAGCCGACCGCGTACCTCGTCAACACGTCGCGCGGTCCGCTCGTCGACGAGGCGGCGCTTGCCCGGGCGCTGCGGGACCGCCGGATCGCCGGCGCCGGCCTCGACGTCTACGAGCACGAGCCGCGGGTCACGCCGGAATTGATCGACCTGCCCAACGTGGTGCTGACGCCGCATGTCGGCAGTGCCGACCGCGAGACGCGCGAGCGGATCGCCGGCGTGGTCGTCGACAACATCGAGGCGTGGCTGCGGGGAGACCGGCCGCCGAACGTGGCCAACCCCGAGGTCTACGCGCGGTGAGCGGATGCTGACCGTCAAAGAGGCGCTCGAGCTCGACGTGCTGCGCGACGTGAAGATCGTCGCCGGCAGCGAGGGCCTCGGCCGGCAGATTCGCTGGTGTCACATCATCGACAACCCCGAGATCGTCCGCTGGATCCAGGGAGGCGAGCTGCTGCTCACGACCGGCTACGGCTGGCCGGAGGTGGAGCAGACGAGCCGCCGGACGATCCGGGCGCTCAACGGCAAGCGGCTGGCGGCGATTCTCTTCGATCCCGGACCGTTTCTCGGCGCGATCCCGGCCAGCGTCGTCGACGAGGCGGCGCGTCTCGAACTGCCGGTGCTCGTCGCGCCGCGGAAGCTGCGGTTCGCCGACGTGACCGAGGCGGTCGGGCGCGAGCTGATCCGGCGGCAGTACGCGATCATCGAGCGCGCCGACCGCTATCACCGACAGATCACGGCCGCGGCGGTGGAGGCGCGCGACCTCAACGACATCGCGCGCACGGTCTGCGGCCTGACCCGGCGGTCCGTCGCGATTGAAGACGCGGAGTTCCGGCCGCTCGCGCGGGCCGAGGGCGGCGACGGCTCGGGGCTTCCGCGGGCCGCGGCCGGGCCGGCCGCGGCGGTGTTGCCGATCCCGCATGACGGTGCGGACGCGCGGGCGCTGCGCGAACGGCTGCGGGAAGCCGACGGCGCCGTGCGGCTGGACGGCCGCGTGGCATGCGCGATCCGGGCCGGGACCGAGCTGCTCGGCTACCTGTGGATTCTCGAAGGCCAGGCGCCGCTCGGCGATCTCGAGCTGCGCGTGGCCGAGCACGGCTCGATGGTCGCGGCGCTGCATATCCTGCGCCAGCGCTCGCAGGCCGCCGTCGAGGCGAGAATCGGCCACACCGTCGTCGACGCGCTGATCCGCGGCGACGTCCCGGAGGAGGACCTGATCGAGCGGTCGCGGCTGCTCGGCTTCGACCCGGACGGCGACTACGTGGTGATGATGGTGTCGTTGATGGACCGCGCGGCACGGGGCCGCAAGTGGCCGCTGACCAGCCGCGACGAGTATTACCGGCGCGAGCACGCCGCTCAGGTGCTGCGCCGGCTCCTGGGACAGGACCGGCTGCCGATCCTCTGCACGTACTCGCTCAACCGGATCGTCTGTCTCTTGTCCGTGGACCGGATGCCGGACGAGCCCGAGTGGCCGCGCCGGTTCGCGCGCCGGCTGCACGAGCATCTCGCCGGCGCGGACGGCGTCCCGCCGGTGCTCGTGACCTTCGGCACGGCCCACGCGGGGCTGTCCGGCGTGTCCAAGGGGTATTGGGAGGCCGACCGGGCGCTCGCCCTCGCCAAGGACGCGGACCGCGTCCTGTTCTTCGAGGACCTGACGCTCGCCCATCTACTCGCTCAGATCTCGGACACGGACTCGCTCCAGGCGATGTACGCGCGGACGCTCGGGCCGGTGCTCGCCGGCCCGGAGGGCCGCGTGCTCAGGGAGACCCTCTGGGCGCTCGTCGACGCTGGGTTCAACCGGGAGACCGCGGCGGCGGCGCTCGGCATCCACCGCAACACCATGCGCGGACGGCTGGAGCGCGTGCAGGCGCTGCTCTGCCGGCCGCTCGGCGATCCCGACGTTCGCCGCGACCTCGCGGTCATCAAGGAGATCGAACACCTGTTGGTCCCCGAGCCGCGTCTGACGATCTGAGCGTGCCGGCCGCCGCGAACTCCAAGGCCGGCCGCGGCCTTGTGCATCACGCATAGTTCTCACCCGCAGTTGGTGCTGAGAGCACCTTGAATCTCCGGTCCTGCCCTGGCATGCTCAGATAACACATCCCGTCCGCGGTCGGTGACATGGTGCGAAGCGCCCGGCAGCTCGTCGCGAGGTTCGAGCCGGTGGGGCATCTCGCGTTGCCCGGTGGGGGACAGATTCTGGTCGACGGCGCCTACGCGTACGTCGGCCATATGGCGCCGCCCCACGGCACCTCGATCCTCGACGTGTCCGATCCGGCGAATCCTCGCGTGATCGCGCAGTTGACGGTCCCCGACGATATTCACTCGCACAAGGTGCGGGTGGCGGGAGACGTGATGCTCGTGAACTACGAGCGGTATCCCGAAGGCGATCTCAGCCGCGCGCCGGACGTGGGCCTCAAGATTTTCGACATCGCGGACCGCCGCCGGCCCCGTGAGATCGCGTTCTTCCGCACCGCCGGCCGCGGCGTCCATCGCTTCGATCTGCAGGGCACGCGCGCGTTTCTCTCCACCGAGTGGCCGGGGTTCCGGTCCAACATCCTCCTGATCCTGGACTTCGCGGATCCCGCGCGGCCCGCCGTCGCCGGCCGGTGGTCGTTTGCCGGACAGGAGGCCTCGGCGTCGTCCGACCCGCTGCCGGTCGATCACTGGGTGCACCTCGCGCTTGCCCGCGGGAACAGAGTGTACGCTGCGTGCGGCCACGCCGGCGTCATGATCGTCGACATCTCGGATCTCAGCCGGCCGCGCACCGTGAGCGCGATCGCGTGGGATCCGCCCTACGTGAACCCGACGCACACGTTTCTGCCCGTGCCGCATCTCATCCGCGGCCGGCGCTTCGCCGTCGTGACCGACGAGGACGTCACCGACGACGTGCTGGAGGACCCGCCGGCCTTCATGTGGGTGCTCGACATCACCGAGGAAACCCGGCCGGTGCCGGTGGCCACGTATCAGGCGAAGCCGGACGGGCTCGTGGTGCCGGGGCAGCGGTTCGGCGCGCATCAGCCCTGGGAGCACATCCGCGAGGACAACGTCGTGTTTCTCGCCTGGTTCAGCGGCGGCGTCCGCGCGGTGGACATCTCCGATCCGTACCGCCCGCGCGAAGCGGCGGCCTACGTACCGCCCGCGGGAGCGGGCCGGCCGGCCGCGCAGACCAACGACATCTTCGTCGACCGGCGGGGGTTCGTCTACGCCATCGACCGGTACGAGGGGCTGAGCGTGCTCGAGTTTCGACGCAACGACTAGCAGGGGTCTCGATTTGACGCGTTCTGAGGAGGAGAGCCGATGATGCGGTGCGGCCGTCTTGTGGTTGGCGTGATCGCGGTGCTGGCGGTCTGTCTTGGAACGGGGATTCCTCGCGGGGCCGGTCTTCCGGCGGCCACCGCGGCGGCCGGCTGGGTGCTGCCCACCGGTCCCATCACGATCGGCGAATGGGACGGCGGTGACGGCACCAAGTCGCATCTGCTGATGGATCTGATCGCCCAATACGAGAAAATGCATCCGAACGTTACGATCCAGTTTGAGACGGACGTGAAATCGCTGACGGTCGCCGCGGCCGTCGCCGCCGGCACGGCGCCCGTGATTTTCGAAGCCCCGGACTCCATCCTCCCGAAATACATTTCGGCGGGCGCGCTCGAGCCGCTGCCTCCCGCGGCCTGGGGAAAGGCGACCGTGGACGGGGTGCTCACGCTCTACCTGCCGCACGTCCTGGACGGTTTTATGGCCGGGCACACGCTGTACGCGGTGCCGGATCAGATGAATGCGCACAGCCTTTGGATCAACAACCGGCTCTTCCGCGAGGCGGGGCTGGACCCCGTGAAGGACGCGCCCAAGACCTGGGTCGACGTCGCCCGGTTGAACGCGAAGCTCACGAAGAAGCAGGGGGACCGGATTACGCAAAAGGGCTTTGAGTTTCGCTACATCTGCGACGACGGGCACTGGGAAGCGCAGCTGTTCCAGGCCCTGGTTTATCAGGCCGGCGGGCAGGTCCTCCAGGACGGCAGGCCGGTGTTCAACGGTCCCGCGGGCATCCAGGCGCTCAACACGTGGAAGAGCCTGGTCACAGCGCCCCAGGTGACGCAGAACACCTGCTCCTCGCCGTACCAGGACTTTGCCGTGGAGCAGGACGCGATGACCTTCGCCGGCCCCAACGGCGGACCCGTGTTCGAACAGGTCAACCCCAAGATGAAGGGCAACATGACCGTCGTCCCGCTGCCGCAGATCCGGCCGGACCATCCCGTGACCCTGATCTATTCGTTCAACTGGACGGTGAACGCGCGGGCGTCGGCGGCGCAGAAGCGCGTGGCCTGGGATCTCATTCATTTCTTCAGCACGCAGCCGACGCTGTGGTGGACGAGAATCGGGTTCCTGCAGGGCGCCGAAGGATGGTATAAGACGCCGGAAGCGCAGCGGACGCCGTTCCTGAACGTATTCAACCACGACCTGTCCGTGGGCCGGCCGGTGCCGCGGACCACCCACTATCCCGAACTGCAGGCCGCGCTGAAGCGGATGATCGATCGGGTGATCTTGAACAACGCCGATCCGAAGCAGGCCCTGGATCAGGCCGCCGCCGAGTACACCCGGGCGGCGCGGTGACGGCGCGAGCGATCGACGTCCATTTTCACGTCGTGCCGCCCGAGTTCTACGACGCGGTGCGGCGCGGCCAATTCCGCGAATCGGTCGAGATCGAGCGGCGGGGCGGGGTGGAGCGCATGGTGTACCATGCGCCGGCCGGCGTGGTGCTGGAGCCCGGCAACGGGATCGACACCCAGTGCTCCGACGTCCGTCTGATGCTCGAAGGCCTCGACCACCGGGACCTGGACGCCGCGGCGATCGGCCCGTCGCCGGGCCAGTTCTACTATTGGGCCGATCCCGAGCTGGCGGAGCAGGTCGCCCGCGTGATCAACGACGGCATCGCGGCGCTGGCCAAGGCGCACCCGGACCGGATGTTCCCGATGGGCTCGCTGCCGATGCAGGACGGCGCACGGGCGGCGCGCGAGCTCGAGCGCGCGGTCACGACGCTCGGCATGCGCGCGTTCGAAATCTGCACGCACATCAACGGGACGGACCTCGACGATCCGCGCTTCGCGCCGGTGTTCGCCGCCGCGGCGCGGCACGGCACGCCGATCTTTCTGCATCCCCAGAACTGGGGCGAGATGCGGCGTCTCAAGGACTACCATCTCTGGAACCTGGCGGGTTTTCCGTTTGAGACCGGGCTCGCGGCCGCGCGCCTCGTCGCCGGCGGCGTCTTCGAGCGCAACCCGGAGCTCAAGATTGTCCTCGCGCACGGCGGCGGCTACTTTCCGTATCAGATCGGCCGTCTCGACCACGGCTACAAGGTGCGCGCGGAGCTGCACGACCGGCTGCCGAAGCCGCCCAGCGCGTATCTCGGCGGCATCTACTGCGACACCCTCACCCACAACACGACGGCGCTCCGGTTCCTGGTGGAACGCATGGGCGACGACCACGTGGTGATCGGGACGGACTACCCGTTCGACATGGGGGACGAAACGCCGGTCGAGAGCGTGCGCGCGTGCCGGTTTGGCCCGGAGCGGGAAGCCAACGTGCTGGGACGCAATCTGGCACGGCTGCTGCGCGCGGCGTAGCCGGTGCGGGTGATCGACGCGGGCACGTCTTCCCCTGTCGGGGACCGGCCGGCCGGCGCGCCGGTCCCGGCCGGGCTCCGCGCCCGCCGCCGGCCGCGCCGCCCCGCGAAGACGGGGTCGTGGCTGCGATCCGCGGAGGCGCGGCACCAGGCGTGGGGCTACCTGTTCCTCGCCCCGATGTTCCTGCTGCTCGTGGTCTTCAAGTTCATTCCGATGATTCAAGCCCTCTATCTCAGCTTCACGAACTACGACCTCCTGAGTCCGCCGAAGTTCGTGGGTCTGCGGAACTACGCGACGCTGCTCGGGGATCCGCTCTTTCATCAATCGGTCGACGTCACCCTTTACTACGTCTTCGGCACCTGCGTGTTTATCTGGTTTCTGTCGCTCGCCATGGCGCTGGTGTTCAATGCCCCGCTGCCCGGCCGGAACCTGCTGCGGACGGTGTACTTCATGCCGGCCATCGTCCCGGTCGTCGTCTACGCGGTCATCTGGCTCTTCATGTTCCACCCGTACGGCCTGCTGAACGACGCGCTCGAATCGGTCGGCCTGCGGCCGGTGCAGTGGCTGGCGGATACCCGGGCGGTGATGCCCGGCTTCATCCTCGCGGCGCTGTGGCGGTTCGTCCCATATTTCATGATCATCTACCTTGCCGGGCTGCAGAACATCCCGAACGAGTACTACGAAGCCGCGGCAATCGACGGCGCGGCCGGCGCGCAGGCGTTCCGGTACGTGACGCTGCCGCTGCTGCGGCCCACGATCGTGCTCGTGGTCGTCATCTCGCTCATCTTCATGTCGAAGGTCTTCACCAACGTGCTGATCATTACGGGCGGCGGTCCGGACGGGGCGACGCGCGTCCTGTCGCTGTTCATCTACCAGACCGGCTTTCAATTCTTCAAGATGGGTCTCGCCAGCGCGGCGTCGATCTTCCTGCTGCTCGGCACGATGACGTTCACGCTGCTGCAGCTGCGCCTGTTCCGGGAAGACGCCCGTGGATAGGCGGCAGGGCGCGCTGTACTGGCTCGGCGTCCTGCTGGTCGCCGGCTGGGGCCTCGTGCAGCTGCTGCCGATCTTGTGGATGGTCTCGACATCGCTGAAGCCGTTGCGCGAGGTCTTCGCCCTGCCGGTGCAGTGGGTGCCGCTCCCGCCGCAATGGGGCAACTATCCGGACGCCTGGAACCAGTTTCCCTTCGCGCGGTACTTCGCCAACAGCTTCATCGTTTCGCTGTCGGTCACGGTGCTGAACGTTCTGTTCGCCGGGATGGCGGGGTACAGCCTGGCGAAGTACCGCTACTTTGGCCAGCGGGCCCTCTTCATCGCCGTGCTGAGCACCTTGATGCTGCCGATCGAGGTGCTGATGGTGCCGACGTTCATCATCGTGAAGGACCTCGGCTGGCTCAACAGCTACCAGGGGCTCATCGTCCCGGTGGTCGCGGACGCGTTCGGGATCTTTCTGATGCGGCAGTACATGCTGAGCCTGCCGGACTCGCTGGTCGAGGCCGCCCGCATCGACGGCGCGGGCGAGCTCGGTACGTATTTCCGAATCGTGGTCCCGCTGACGTGGCCGGCCGTCCTCACGCTCACGATCTTCACGTGGCGCGAGACCTGGGACGCGTTCGTGTGGCCGTTCATCATCATCACCGACGACCGCCTTCGGACGGTTCCGATCGGCCTGCAGCGGTTCCAGGAGCAGTACGTCACGACCTACAACTCGGTCATGGCCATCTCGACGATCGCGATGGTGCCGATGGTGCTGTTGTTCTTCTTCTTCCAGCGTGCGTTCATCCGCGGTATTGCGCTGTCCGGCCTCAAGGATTGACGTCTCGCGAGGCTGAGGTGCCGGCGATGCGACCGACCGAGCTTCCGAGCGCGACCCAGAGCCCGCGCTTCTCGGGCATCCGCACGTTCATGCGGCTGCCGTGGACCGGGGATCTGAAGCAGGCCGGCGCGCAGGTCGCCATCATGGGCATCCCGTTCGACACCGCGGCGAGCTTCCGGACCGGAGCGCGCTTTGGGCCGTCGGCGATCCGCGACATCTCCGTGCTGCTGCGGCCGTCCAATCAGTTCCACCGGATCAACGCGGTCGAGACCGTGCGCGTCGTCGACCGCGGCGACGTCGCGGTCGTGCCCGGCGACATCGCGAGGACCTACGCGAACATCGAGGCGGAGTGGACCGACTGCGCCGCGGCGGGGGCGATCCCGATCGGCCTCGGCGGGGACCACTCCGTCACGCTCGGAGAATTGCGCGCCCTGGCCCGGCGCCACGGGCCGCTCGCGCTCGTCCAGTTCGACTCGCACACCGACACCTGGGACAATTACTGGGGGGTGCGCTACACGCACGGCACCGGGTTCCGGCGGGCGTGCGAAGAGGGACTCCTCGACACGGCCCGCTCGATCCAGGTCGGGCTGCGCGGCAGCGAGTACGCGCCGGGCGACCTCGACGAGAACCGGCGGCTGGGCTTCGAGGTGCTGCTGGCGCCGGACCTGCTGACGATGTCGCCGGCCGAGGTGGCGGCGGCGGTCCGCCGGCGGGTCGGGGCGGGGCCCGCGTTTCTCAGTTTCGACATCGACTTTTTCGACCCGGCCTTCGCGCCCGGCACCGGCACGCCGGAGGCCGGCGGGCCCACCAGCGCTTTCGGGCTGCAGGTCCTGCGGCACCTCACCGGGATCCCGTTCGTCGGCTACGACGTGGTGGAGGTGCTGCCGGCCCACGACTCCGCCGCGATCACGGCGCTGCTCGCGGCCACCGTCGTCTTCGAGTTTCTGGCGTTGATCGCGCTGTCGCAGCCGGGCCCGCGATCGGGTGCGCCCGCGCAGCAGCCGATCGGCACGGTGGGCGGCGACGGGAATGAGTAACCGGAGACGGATCGCGGCGCGTCTTGCGACGCTGGCCGTGGCGGTGCTCGTCGGTTGGCCCGCCGTGCCCGCGCCCGGGGCGGCGCCGGAATGGTCGGTGCCGCAGCGTCCGGTGACCATCACCTATTGGGACACGGCCGACGGCGCCAGGAACGAACTGATGGCAAACACCCTGATCCCGGCGTACATGCGCCTGCACAACCAGATGGCGAAGAGCTTCACGATCAAGTACGAGGTCGTCCCGGACCTGCCGTCCAAGGTCCTCGCGGCGCTCGGGGCCGGCGGCGCGCCCGACGTGTTCACGGTGCCGGATTGGTATCTCCCGAACCTCTACGAGGCCCACGTGCTGGATCCGCTGCCGCCGGCGGCGTGGGACCAGCACAGCCACATCGCCGTGATGGGGACCTACCTGCCGCACACGCTCGCCGCGCAGTTGGACGGCGGGCGCATCTACGCGGTGCCGGCGCGCGAGCACGCGCTGGTCTTCTTGATCAGCAACCGGATGTTCCGCGCGGCGGGCCTCGATCCGGTCAAAGATGCGCCCAAGACCTGGATCGACGTCGGCCGGCTGAACACGCTCCTGACCAAGCAGCAGGCCGGCCAGATCGTGCAGAAGGGCTTCGAGATGCGCTATCTCGACGACGGCCGCTGGCAGGCGCAGATGTTTCAACTTCTGCTGTCCCAGGCCGGCGGCGAGACGACGCGGGCCGGGCTGCCCGCGTTCGCGAGCGACGCCGGCGTGCGCGCCTTGACGGTGTGGCGGAGCGTGACCGCGGATCCGCGGGTCACGCACAACACCGCGGCCTCGCCGTACCAGGATCTTGCGGCCGAGCAGGACGCCATGACCGTCGCCGATCCGAACGCCGGCCCGTTCATCGAGGCGATCAATCCCAAGATGGCGGGCAACTACACGGCCGTGCCGATGCCGCAGATGAATCCCGACGGGCCGGCGGCGATCGTTTACTCGGACAACTGGGCGGTGAGCGCCAAGGCGCCCGAGGACCGGCGCGTGGTGGCGTGGGACTTCGTGCACTTTGCCGCCACGCAGCCGCGGCTGTTCTGGACCGCCGCCCGGCACCTCCAGCCCGTGCGCTGGTACGACCCGCTGGCGGGCCGGCAGCTGCCATTCCTCGGCGTGTACGTGCACGAGATGGCGATCGGCCGGCCGCTCGCGCGGTCGACGCACTATCCCGAATTGCAGACGGCGCTCGCCCGGATGATCGGCCGCGTGTTCCTCGGCAGCGCCGATCCGAAACAGGCGCTCGATCAGGCCGCGGACGAGTACGCCGCGGCGTACAAGTAGCGGCGTGGGCGACCGTACGCGGGGCGGGTCATCCGTCCGGGCCGGCCTGGCGGGACAAGGCGCCCGGGCCGATGGCCGCGGCCGCGAGGCCGAGCGGGAGCGCCAGCAGGAACGGCGCGCTCAGACTCCATCGGGTCACCGCTGCGCCGAGGAGGGGGCCGGCGAACAGGCCCAGATCGATGGCGCTGTTGTACACGCTCATGGCCGCCGTATTTTGATCGGCCGGTATGCGCCGTGTCATGAGCGTGGCGAACGTGACCGGCATGATGCCCCAGGCTGTTCCATAGACGGCGCCCGCGGCCAGCAGTGCCGGCAGTCCATGGAGGAACGGAATGGCGAGCTCGGTCCCGGCGGTCCCGGCGATCGCGGCGAGCATCAGCCACCGGCCGTGGTCCCGGGCGATCAGCCGGCCGGTGGGGACCTGCATCACCGCGTACATGCCGCCCTGGATCGCGAAGATCCAGCCGATGAACAAGACGGAGACGCCCTGCCGCGACGCGTACAGCGGCAGGAACGTCGTCCAGATGCCCGCTACGCTGTAACAGAGCAGAATGGCCGCGCCGAGCCGCGTCACCGAGCCCGTTGAGAGAAACGCGATGAAGTCGCGAAACGACGCCCGCCCGGCGCCGCGCCCGGGCATCGGCCGGCCGGCTAGCAGCGGGATGGCGGCCAGGCTGAAGAGCGCGCCGGCGACGAAGGGCGCGCGCTCGCCGGCGCGCGCGGCGATGACGCCGCCGAGCGCGGGACCGGTAAGCGCCGCGAAGGACGTGCACAGCCAGAAGGTGCCGAAGGCCCGCCCGCGGTTCTCCGGCGTCGCCGAGTCGGCGACCGTGGCGTGCAGCGGGGGGACGAGCACGCCCCGCGCGGCGCCGACGGCCGCGAGGGCGACGGCGACGAACGCGCGGGACTGGCCGGCCGCGGCGGCTGCGAGACAGAGCGCGTTGGCGGCGAAGGCGCCCAGCAACTGCCGGCGGCGTCCGACCGCCGCGGCGATGACGCCGGCCTGCAGTTCGACCAGGCCCATGCTCAGGCTGAAGACGCCGACCACGACCCCGATCTCGGCGAAGCTGAAGCCGAGATGCGCAAGATGGAGGGAAAGGATGGGGACCACGATTTGCCAAGAGATGCTCGCGCAGAAGCCGGCGGCGCCCAGCGCGAGGCTCGGCGCCCAACGCCGAGATGCCGTCTTCATCCTGACCTGTCGATTTCACCCGGCCCGCGATCGTTTCCTCGGTTGCCGCGGTCCCACCGGGATCCGGTCGCGTGCCGGTGCGCAGTCCAACTCTAGCGTGGGGGTGTGTGCGTGAGACCGACCGTGTTCGTCAGCCAGCCGATTCCCGAGCCGGGCCTCGAGATGCTGCGCGAGGTCGCGGAGGTCAAGGTGTTCCCGCGCACCGACCGCAACATGACCGAGGAGGAATGGATCGTCGCGGCTTCGCGCTCCGACTACCTCTTCGTCATGGGCGGAAACATCATCAACGGCAACGTCATCAAGGCGAATCCCAAGCTGAAGGGCATCTTTATGGTGCACCGCCGGCTGCCCCAGAACCCCGCGATCGATCTCGACACCGCCCGCGCGCTGGGCGTGCCGGTCGTCTTTCAAGCCCCGTGGGAGGCGATCTACGACCATATCGCGGACGCCACCGCCGACCTCACTATCGCGATGCTGCTCGGTCTCGCCTACCGGATGGTCGACGCCGACCGCTACACGCGCTCCGGCCGGTCGCTGCAGGAGCACACGATGGCGCTGATGGGGCCGGGCGTGGTCGGGAAGACCGTCGGACTGTTCGGACTCGGCATCGTGGCGAAGAAGATGGTCCCGCGCCTGCGGCCGTTCAAGGTCAACATGCTCTACACGAAACGCACCCGCCTCAAGCCCGAGGAGGAGCGGGAGATGGGGTTGACCTGGGTCGCGAACAAGGATGAACTGCTCAGGCTCAGCGACTTCTTCTGTCTCGAGGTCGACTACAATCCGAACAACCACAAGATCATCGGGGAGCGTGAATTCGCGCTCATGAAGCCTACGGCGTACTTCATCAACACGGCGCGCGGCCGTCTGGTCGACGAGCCGGCGCTGGTCCGGGCGCTGCAGAACCGCACGATCGCCGGCGCCGGCCTGGACGTCTTCTGGCACGAGCCGCCGGGGTCGCCGGAGATGGCGCCGAGCCCGGAGTTCTTCACGATGGAGAACGTCATCCTCGCGCCCCACAACGGCGGCGCCACCTGGCTCGCCCGCGGCGAGATCGCGAAGGGGACGGCCCGGCAGATCGTCGCGTTGATCCAGGGCGAGCGTCCTCCGGGCCTGGTGCTGGATTAGCGCCGTGCAGTCAATCGACGTCCACTTCCACATCGTGCCGCCCGGTTTCGTCGACGCCGTGCGGCGCGGGATGTTCGCGGACACCGTTGAGCTTGAACGCGGCGGCGGCGCCGACCGCATGGTGTACCACGCTCCACCGGACGTGGTGCTCGAGCCCGGCACGACGCTGCCGCCGCATCTGTATGACGAGAAGCTGATCCTCGAGGCGCTGGACCGGCGCGGGCTGGACGCCGCCGCGCTCGGTCCGTCGCCCGAGGAATTCTACTACTGGGCGCCGCCGGCGGTCGGCGCCCGCATCGCCGCGATCCAAAACGACGGCATGGCCGAGTTGGTGCGCTCGCACCCTGACCGCTTCGTCGGCCTGGCCACGCTGCCGATGCAGGACCCCGACCGGGCCGCCGCCGAGCTGGACCGCGCGGTCACGGACCTGGGGCTGCGCGGCGCGGAGATCTGCACCCACATCAACGGCCGCGATCTCGACCATCCCGGTCTCCGGCCGGTGTACGCGGCCGCGGAGCGGCTCGGCGTGCCGCTGTTTCTGCATCCGCAGAACTGGGGCGACATGCGGCGGTTTCAGGACTACGCGTTGTGGAACCTCGCCGGCTTTCCGCTGGAAACGGCGCTCGCCGCGTCCCACCTCATTATGGGCGGCGTCTTCGAGCGGTTTCCGAAGCTCCGCGTCATCCTGGCGCACGGCGGCGGGTACCTGCCGTACCAGGTCGGCCGGCTCGACCACGGCTACGCCGCGCGGCGCGAGGTGCACGAGCGGCTGCCCCGCCGTCCCACGGAGTACCTGGCGAACCTGTACTGCGACAGCCTGACGCACAGCGCGCTGTCCCTGCGGTTTCTGCTGGACCGCATGGGCGACAGTCACGTCGTGATCGGCAGCGATTACCCGTTCAACATGGGGGACGAGCGGCCCGTGGACACCGTGCGGGCCCTGGGGCTTCCCCCGGATGTCGAGACAAAGGTTCTGGCGAAAAATCTCGCGGGATTGCTCGGACTATGAGAAACGCTTCGGGGGTGTCGGCATGGTGAGATCGTGGCTCGTACGGGTTGCCGTTCTGGTGGCGCTTGCGCTTCCCGCCTCGCTGCTGGCCGGCGGCGGGACCGCGGCGAATTCCGCTCCGTCGGGCTTCCCGACGGGGAGCATTACCCTGACGATGTTCGGCAGCGATGAAGCGCCGGGGTTTCACATCGAGGAAGGCCTGATCGCCGAGTGGCAGAAGCTGCATCCGAACGTCACCGTGCAGGCGGCGCAAACGCCGCTCGGCCCAGGGTTCCAGAAGCTGTCGACGCAGCTGCCGACCGGCGGCGGGCCCACGATCTTCTCCGTCTTCGAGCCCTGGATCGAGGGCTTCGTGCCGTACATGGCCCCCGCGATCCCGGCGGCGTTCGGCCATCCCAGCATGCGGCAGGTCTACGATCTCTACCTGCCGCACACGCTCGAGGCGCAGAGCCGCGGCGGCGCGATCTACTGCCTCCCCAACTCCGCCCCGGCCTGGAGTCTCCTCGTCAACAAACGCGCGTTCACCGCCGCGGGGCTCCGGATCCCGCAAGATATCCCGCACACGTGGGCGCAGGTCGCGGCCCTGCAGAAGAAGCTCACGAAGTATGATGCCGGCGGCAAGCTCGTGCAGCGCGGCTTCGGCGTCCGGTACACCGCCGGGCCCCAGTGGTACGCGATGTTGTTCGTGGCCTCGGTGGAGTCGCAGGGCGCACGGGTGCTCGACCGGGACGGCAGTCCGCTGCTGACCTCGCCGGCCGCCGCCAAGGCGATGCGGATCTTCCAGGAGACCGCCGTCGACCCGACCATCACGAAGGACGTGCAGACGTCGCCCTATCAGGATTTCGCGGACGGACTGGACGTGATGTCCTACGGCGGGACGAACGCCCTGAGCTTCGCGGTCCGCCTCAATCCGGATCTGAAAGGCAACGTCTACGTCGCGCAGCTGCCGAGCATCTCGGGACAGCCCGGCGGGTCGCCGAAGTACTCATTCGACTACTGCGTCAATAAGGGCGCATCAGCCGCCGAGCAGTTCGCGGCCTGGAACCTTATCGACTACCTCACAAGCCGCGGCGTGGTGCGCTTTATGAACACGGGAAGCATCGCACCGCGCCAGAACGTCTTCGCGGCGCCCGAGGTCCGGAGCACACCCTTCATCGACGTGTTCAAGAACGAACTGATCCACGCCCAGCCGCTGCCGCAGACCAGCCACTGGGGCCAGCTGCAGGGCGCGATTCAGAACGGCGTGCAGAAAGTGGTGTTCAAGCAGGAGGCCATTCCGCAGGCGCTCCAGGAAATGCAGCAAGAGTACCTGCAGGCGATCGGCAAGTAACCCGTGGAGGTGGAAAAGATGCCTAGATCGTCGCTCGTCCGGCTCGCGGCCGTGCTGGCGCTCGTCCCGGCCGCTCTTCTCGCGGTCGGCGGCATCGCCGCGAATTCGGCCCCGCCGGCATTTCCGTCCGGCAGCATTACGATTACGATGTTCGGCAGCGACGAAGCGCCGCAGTTCAAGGTCGAAGAAGACATGATCGCCGACTGGCAGAAGCTGCATCCGAACGTCACCGTGCAGGCGCAGCAAGCCCCGCTCGGGCCGGCGTTCCAGAAGCTGTCGACGCAGCTGCCGACCGGCGGCGGGCCGACGATTTTCTCTGTTTTCGAGCCGTGGATCGACGGATTCTCCCCCTACATGGCGCCGGCGAATCCGGCGGCGTTCGGGCTCGCCAGCATGCGGCAGATCTACGATCTCTACCTGCCGCACTCGCTGGACGCGCAGAGCCGGGGTGGGGCGATTTTCTGCCTGCCGAGCGCCGCGCCGTCGTGGAGCCTGCTCATCAACCGGCCGAAGTTTACGGCGGCCGGTCTCCGGATCCCCGAAGATATCCCGCACACCTGGGCGCAGGTCGCGGCCCTGCAGAAGAAGCTCACGAAGTATGATGCCGGCGGCAAGCTCGTGCAGCGCGGCTTCGGCGTCCGGTATACCGCGGGGCCGCAGTGGTACGCGATGCTGTTCGTGGCGTCGATCGAGTCGCAGGGGGGGTCGGTTCTCGATCGGGAGGGGAATCCGCTCCTGACCTCACCCGCCGCGGCCAAGGCGATGCAGATTTTCCAGGAGACCGCGGTCGCGCCGACGATCACCAAGGACGTGCAGACCTCGCCGTACCAGGACTTCGCCGACGGGCTCGACGTGATGTCCTACGGCGGCGTGAACGCCATGAGCTTCGCCGTACGGCTGAACCCCGATCTCAAAGGCAATATCTACGTGGCGCAGCTGCCGAGCCTCTCCGGTCAGGTCGGCGGGTCGCCGAAGTACTCGTTCGACTACTGCGTCGACAAGAACGCGTCCGCGGACGAGCAGTTCGCGGCGTGGAGCCTCGTCGACTACATGACGAACCACGGCAACCTCTTGTTTACGAAGACCGGCGCCGTGCAGCCGCGCAACAACTTCTTCGATTCTCCCGACGTCAAGGCCACGCCCTTCATCAACGTGTTCAGGAACGAGCTCACCCACGCGCAGGCGCTGCCGCAGACGAAGCACTGGGGCCAGCTGCAGGGCGCGATTCAGAACGGCGTGCAGAAAGTCGTCTTCAAGCAGGAAGCGATTCCGCAGGCGCTCCAGGAAATGCAGCAAGAATACCTGCAGGCGATCGGCAAGTAGGCGAATCGGCCGTCGTCCGCGGATGGGAGCAGCGTCGTGCCGGCCCGGGAAGATCGCAGGTCCCCGGGCCGGCATGGATCCCCGCCGTCCATGAGCAGCGGAGAAACCGCAGGCATCGCCGTTCGGGCCGGGTTGCCGCGGGAGCGCCTTCTGAGCAGAGTGCGACGGCGGTGGTTTGGTCCCAGCCAGCCGTGGTGGGGCTTCGTCTTCACCCTGCCGATGCTGGTGCTGCTCGTCTGCTTCAAGTTTTGGCCGATGGCCTATGCCGCGTGGCTGAGCCTGACCAACGCGAGCCTCACGGAACGGACGTGGCGCTTCGTCGGCGTCCACAACTACGCGCGGCTGGCCCGGGACTCCACCTTCGTCGGGGCGCTGGCGACGACCGGCCGTTATGTCGGCGCGACCATCGCGTTGTCGATGGTCCTCGGCCTCGGCCTCGCCGTGCTGCTGAACCAAAAGGTCCCGGCCCGGGGCCTCTTTCGCACGCTGATGTTCCTTCCGGCCGTCGTGCCGATCGTGGTCGCGCCGATCCTGTGGCAGTTTCTCTTCAACCCGTACGGCCTGGTCAACGACGCGCTCAAGGCGGTCGGCCTGCATCCCGTGAACTGGCTGCTCTCGTCCCAAGGCGCGGTCGAAGCCCTCGTGGTGGCGACGGCCTGGCGGCTGACCCCGTTGTGCATGGTGATCTACCTGGCCGGACTGCAGTCGATTCCGGGCGAACTGTACGAGGCCGCGAAGGTCGACGGCGCCGGGGCGCCGCGGCGGTTCCGGTCGATCACGCTGCCCATGCTCAAGCCGACGTTTCTGGTCGTGCTCGTGTTCGCGATCACGCTGACGGTCCAAAACTTCGTGCTCGCCCTCGTCATGACGGGCGGCGGTCCCGACAATGCCAGCACCACGCTGTCGCTGTTCGTGTACCAGACCGGCTTCCTGGGCTTCCAAATGGGCTACGCTTCGGCGGCCGCCCTTGTGATGCTGCTGATCATCGTCGCCTTTACGATGCTGAGCCTTCGCGCGCTCAGGACCGAGGAGGGGTGAACCAATGAGCCTCGCGACCGCGGCCGTCCACCAGTCGCGCCGCGCGGCCCGCGTCCGCGCGCACGCCGTGACGATCGCGCTGCTGCTGCTGCTCACGGGCGTGACCGTCCTCTTTCTGATGCCGATTTTTTGGATGGTCTCGACGTCGCTGAAGAGCAACCGGCACGTGTTCGACCTGCCGATCCAATGGTTTCCGCGTCCGGCGCTGTGGAGCAACTACCCGGCCGCGTACAGGACCGTCCGCTTCACACGCTACTTCGTGAACAGCGCCGTCGTCACGGGCAGCGTCACCGTCCTGAACGTCCTGCTCTCGGCGCTCGCGGGGTACGGCCTCGCGAAGTACCGCTTCCTCGGCCGCCACGCCCTGCTGATCCTCATCCTCGCCACCCTGATGCTGCCCCTCGAGGTGGTCATGGTGCCGCTCTATCTGACCGTGCAGCGCCTGGGGTGGCTCAACAGCTACCAGGGGATGATCGTCCCCGTCGCCGCGAACGCCCTCGGCGTGCTGATGATGCGGCAGTACTTCCTGTCGCTGCCCGACGACCTGATCGCCGCGGCGCGCATCGACGGCGCCGGCCACGTCAGCACGTTTCTCCGCATCGCCGTCCCGCTGGCCTGGCCGGCGCTGCTCACGGTGGCGATCTTGATCTTCCAGTCGACGTGGGACGACTTCGTCTGGCCGTTCCTCATCATCAGCAACACGTCGAAGGCGACCGTTCCGCTCGCCGTACAGACGTTTCAGTCTGCCGAGACGTCGGACTTTCCCATGCTGATGGCGGTGTCGTCGATCGCCTCGGTGCCGCTGACGCTGCTGTTCTTCATCTTCCAGCGGCAGATCATCACCGGGGTCGCGACGACCGGGATGCGCCACTGATGCTGCGGCACACGGCGCTGTTTCTCCACCGCGACACGATCAGCGAGGACCAAAAGCTCGCGATGCGGCGCGGGCTCGCGTTTCTCCGCATGGAATGCGCGGGGGTGCGCGCGGGCGACTACGGCGAGGACCTCTTCGGCGGCTCGAGCCCGCTGCTGGCGGTGCCGCCGTGGAAACGCACGCCGCGCTGGCGCGCGCGCCGGGAGGGCCCGGCGTGCAACTACGACGTCGCCCTCCACCTCGACTTCGGCGACGAGGCGGCGCTGGCGCGGTATCGCGACGACGAACACCACCGGGCCGTCGCGCGCCGGAACGCCGCGGTCAACGTCCCGGACCTCACCGCGCGCATCGACTGGCGGTACGAGGGGGCCCCATTGGTCCGCCGCGGGTTCGTCCGCCATACGGCGATGTTCGTCTGGGCCGGCGAGGCGGACGCCGCCGCGCGCTCGCGCGCCCTCGCGTCGGCCCGGAACCTGGCCGGCGTCCCGGGCGTCGTGTCGGCCGTGATCGGTGAAAACGCGGGGGGCCCCGCCAACTTCGACTGGATCCTGGACCTGCAGCTGCCGGACCCGGCGGCGGCGCGCGGCCTCGTGGAGGGCCCGCGGTATGCCGAGGCGATGGACATCATCGCCTCGGCCATCAAGCACGAATGGACCGCGCGGGTCACGCACGTGATGCGGGGGTACTAGTCCGATGACGATCTCACCCCACGTGCGTGGGACTAGCCTGCGGGATGCGCAGGCGTCGCCGGTCCTGCGGCGCGTCGTCCTCTGGCGCTGGAACGACCGCGCGACGCCGGAGCAGCGCCTCCGGGCGAAGGAAGGCCTCGCCTACATCAGCTACGCGAGCCGCGTCGACGCGGTGGACTTCGGGGAAGATATCGGCCTCTCGGGCGGCGCGAACTACGGACTGGCGCTGCTGCGCGATCATCGCGACAAAGCGTCCTGGGACGAGTACGCCGCCGACCCGCACCACGCCCGCGTCGGCGGCTTCATCGACGCGATCACACACGAAGAGATCACGGCCCGGGCCGATTACCTCTACAAGGGACCGGCGTCGGTCCGGGGCCGGGTGCGCCACCTGGCGCTCTACGTCTGGCGTGACGGAATCGACGAGTGGAAGAAACGGGACGCGCGGCGGGCGCTCGCAGCTCTGCGCGCCGAATGCGACGCTCTCTACGCGCTCGAGGTTGCCGGCGATCTGGGGTGGGCGAAGACGGGGCGGGCCGACCTCGTGCTGGAGGCGCACTTTGCCGACGAACCCGGCGCCGCGGCGTTCCTGGCGCACCCCGCGTACCGCGAGGCCGCCGAACTGCTCGCCGGGCTCACCCGCATCGAGCGCACCGCCGCCATCCAGCACCGGATGAAGACCGGGTGAGCCGGGTGCTACGGACCCCGCATGATGTGCGAGAGGCGCGCCGTCCACTCATACTTGGTCGCGGCGGCGACCGCGTCCATGGCCCGGGCGTAGTGCGACCCTCGAAGCAGCCGCTCCGCCGCGGCGCGGTCGGGCGCGTGCACGTCCATGATCCAATCGTAGTCGCTGACGAGCTGGCCGACGTTGTGGCCCAGCGTGACCGCTTCCACGCCCGGAGCGTCGCCGAGGGCCCGAACGGCGTCGAGCGCCCGCTGCTTGGCCTGCTCCGGCACGCCGTCGGCCCAGACGAACATCGCCACGTGCTTGACGTGTCCCCGCCGGTTCGGCGCCTCGCCGTCGACGTACCAGTCCACCCGCGCCGTGAGCTCGTCCCACGACACGGCCCCGTTGAACACCGAGCCGGCCTTGTGGGCGGGGTGCGGACTGTACTGACGGTACGTGTCCCAGTCGTCGAAATCGAGGTGGAGCGCCACATCGTAGTTGGCGGGAGGGCCGTCCGCGGCGCGCCGCCAGACGGGCGTCGCCTCGAAGGGCGGCGGGTTGTCGAATCGCCGGGAGCCGCCGAAGAGATCGTCGCCGTAATCGCCCGACAGCACCATCGGGCACTCCATGCGGAGGTAGGCCAGGCCCTCCAGCATTTCCGTCTGCAGCGCCGGTGTCGTGGTATCGCGAAGCCGCCAGATTACGGAGTGACGCAACATGATTGTGTTATTTCTCGCCGCCCGGCGACGCGGCCTGCGTGCGGCGGGTAGGGGACCGGTAGTCATCGAAGGGGAGATGGCGCGATACCCCAAGGGAGGGGAGCCACGTGTCACTCGGATGGAGCATCATCGGGACCGGCGGCTTTGCCGGCAGCGCCACCGCGCCCGCGATCAAGGCGCTGGGGGACGGGGGCTCGCTGGTTGCCGCGGTCAGCCGCGACCGGGACCGCGCCGACGCGTTCGCCGCGCAGCACGGCGTCAAGCGGGCGTACACGGACTACGCGGACCTGCTCCGCGACCGCGAGGTCGATATCGTCTACATTTCTACGCCGAACGCGCAGCACGCGGAGCAGGCTCTCGCGGCCGCGCGCGCCGGCAAGCACGTCCTCTGCGAGAAGCCGCTTGCGCTGTCGGTGGCAGACGCGCGGCGTATGGTCGAGGCGTTCGAGGCGGCGGGCCTAAAGCTCGGGACGCACTTTCAGACGCGCCACCATACCGCGTTCGTGGAAACGAAGCGCCTGCTGGAGCAGCGCGCGATCGGGGACGTGATCCTCGTGCAGATCGAAGTCAGCTCCGGGGCGAATCCCTTCCGGTCGTGGCGCGCCGACCCGCAGCTCGCCGGACTGGGCTCGACCAACAACATCGCGGTCCATCCGTTCGACCTCGTGCGCTACCTGCTGGGGTCGGAAGTGCGGGAAGTGACGGCCATGACGGACGTGGGCCGGACCGCGGAGCTGGAACACATGATCCTCGCGCTGCTGCGGTTTCAGAACGGGACCCTGGCCTACGTCAACGCGAACCAGAAGGTGCCGAACTTCCAGCCGGACGTCGACATCTACGGCACGGAGGGGCGGATCGTCGGCATCGACTGCACCCGGCCGTTCCGCGTCGGGGAACTGCGCGTCCTGACCGCATCAGGCGAAAAGGTCGCCGAATATTCCAGCAATGACGCGGTCGTGCGGTCGATCGCGGCCTTCAACGACGCGGTCGCGCACGACCGCGAGCCGAACGCGTCCGGGCTGGACGGCCTGCGCAGCGTGCAGCTGACCGACGCCGCGATCCGGTCGGCGCGCGAGGGGCGCGCCGTCGAGGTCGCGTATTGACCTGGTCGCGCGGCGCGGGGGCCGCGGATTACGAAGGACGCGTCGACATGGCGCGCCTGCGCGCCGCGCGGGTGGATCGCGCGCGGCAGGCGATCGCCGCGGCGGACCTCGACGCCGTGCTCGTCTGGAAGGAAGAGAACGTCCGCTACCTGACGAGCCTGCGGCCGCAGATCATCGCCGGCAAGAACGGCGTGCTGAACGGCGCGCTCTGCACGCGCGACGGGACCACCGCCCTCCTCATCTCCGGCGGAGACCGCGACCGCGCCGAGGCCACGATGCCGTGGGTGGGCGACTGGGAGACGATCCCGATTCTCGAGGAGCCCGGCCTCATCCGGCACGTCGCGTCGGAGATCATCCCGGGCCTGCTGCGCCGCCGGGGGCTCCGCGGCGCGCGCGTCGGCATCGATCTGGCGAGCAAGCTGCTGATGGACGCGCTCGCGGAGACGTGCGCCGACATCCGCTGGGTGGACGGCGACGCGGCGATGCAGGCCGCCCGGCGCATCAAGACGGTGGAGGAAATGGCGGTGATCGAGGAAGCGACGGCGATCGCCGAGGCGGTCACGGCGACCGCGACCGCCTCGGTGCGCGAAGGGGTGCGGGAGTGCGAGGTCGCCGGCGAAGCGCTGCGCACCCTCTACCGCCTCGGCGGCGAGTACCCCCACGTCACGACGCCGTTCGTGGCGAGCGGCGAGCGGATGTCGCCGCCGACGCGGCTCGCGACCGACAAGCTGATCCGCGATGGCGACCTCGTCTTCATCGACATCGGGGCGATGTGGAACGGCTACTTCGGCGACATCGGCCGCACGGTGGTGTGCGGGGAGCCGTCGCCGGAGCAGCGGCGGATCTACCGCGCGGTGTGGGACGGCCTGCAGGCGGGCATCGAGGCGATGCGTCCCGGCGCGACGAACGCCGAGGTAACGATGGTGATCCGCAACCGCGCGGCATCGCACGGCCTCGGCGGGCGGTTCCTCAGCCTGTTCATCGGCCACGGGATCGGCTGCGGCTCGAACGAGCCGCCCTACATCGGCGAGGCGTTTCCCGGCGCCGCGACCGTGACCCTCGAGGCGGGGATGGTGTTCGCCGTCGAGCCGCTGATCTGGCTCCCGGACGTGCCGGGAGGCGGGGGCGTCCGGCTGGAAGACATGGTGGCCGTGACCCCGACCGGAGCGCGCCGGATTTCGAGAAGTCCGTACTGCGCGGCGCTGCTCGCCTAAGACACCGACCGGCAACGGCCGGCCGACTCGCGGCCGGCGAACATGACATCACAACGGCCGCGGAATCACGCGGCCGCCAAGGGGGGCCGTATCGATGACGTACCATCAGTTCATCGCCGGGCAGCACGAGCTCCAGCCCCGGCGCGTCTTCAGCACGTCCGGGACCGACTGGCAGGGCCGCGTCAACTTCGACCGGCTGCGCGGCGAGCGGCTGGCGCGCGCGCGCGAGATGATGGACAAACACGACCTCGGCGCGCTCATCCTGTTCGTCGGCGAGAACGTCCGCTACGTCACCGGCGTGTACCAGGGCAACTGGAAGAACAACATCTTCATCCGCTACGCGGTGCTCCCGCGCGGCAAGGATCCGGTGCTGTTCGAGACGGTCGGCAGCGACCTGGTCTGCGCGCAGATGGATGCGCCGTGGCTCACCGAAGTCCGCCCGGCGATCACCTGGAAGTGGTCCGAGGGCGCGGAGGGTGAGATGGCCGCGCGCATGGCCGGCTCGATCGCGGACGTGCTGCGCGAATCCGGCGTGCACAAAGGGAAGATCGGCATCGACATCATGGACATGGTGGCCTACCAAGCGCTGACGAAGGAAGGCCTCAACATCGTCAACGGCTGGCCGGCGATGTCGCAGGCGCGGGTGATCAAGACCCAGGACGAGCTGGAATGCCACAAGATCGCCGCGGCCCACGGTGACGCCGCGATGTACATGGCGAAGCACGAATGGGCCACGCCCGGCGTCCGCGAGGCCGAGGTCTGCGCGAAGGTCAACGAATACCTGTACCGCAGCGGGTTCGACTTCGTCTACGATATCATCGTCGCCTCGGGCGGCAACACCAGTCCCTACCGCCGGTGGCATACCGACAAGATCATCCGCCAGGGCGATCTCATGATCATCGACATCAACGCGGTCGGGCCGGGCGGGTACTTCATCGACTTCGTCCGCTGCTGGAAAGTCGCATCAAAGCCGACCCAGAAGGAGAAGGACCTCTACAAGGAGTGCTACGACTCGCTCTACGCGGCGATCGGCGCGGTCCGCGCCGGGGCCACCTCCGCGGACGTCGCGAAGCACTTCCCCGTCTACGACGACGACAAGTACGGCAGCGTGTCGCTGCAGCAGTTCGCACACAGCATCGGCCTCAGCCTGTACGAGGGGATGTGGATCTCCCGGGCGTACTCGCTCAAATACCCCGCCGAGCTCAAGAAGAACATGTACTTCGCGATCGAGACGTTCGCCGGACATCCGGGCCTCGAGCAGACCGTGCGCCTCGAAGAGAACATCGTCGTGACGGATACCGGGCACGAGCGGTTCACGCTGTGCGAGCACGCCGACGACATGATGGCGTAAAGTGCGGGGCCGGCGCCGCATGATCGTCGACGTTCACAGCCACGTGTTTCCGGAGCGGTTCCTGGCCGTGCTGGACCGGGCCGGCGCCCGGCACGGCGCCAAGGTGGAGACGCGCGGCGGCGAGCGGATCGTCTGGAGCAGCCCGCGCCAGCGGTCCACGATCGGGCCGGTGTTCTGGGACGTCGCGGAGCGCCTCGCGGCGCTCGACCGGTGGGGCATCGCGGTCCAGGCGCTGTCGCTCTCGCCGCCGATGCTGTACTGGGCGCCGCCGGACGTCGGCCGCGAGCTGGCCGCGGCGTTCAACGACGAGATCGCCGCGATCAGCCGCGCGCACCCCCGGCGGTTCCTCGCGTTCGCGACGCTGCCCCTTCAAGATCTCGCCGCGGCGGTGTCGGAGGCGGAGCGGGCCGCCCGGGCCGGCTGCCGGGCGCTGTACGTCGGCACAAACGTGAACGGCCGCTACCTCGACGACCCGTCGTTCGCGCCGCTGTGGGAATGCGCGGCGCGGCACCGCCTGCCGGTCTTCACCCATCCGCTCAACAACGCGGGGGAGGAGCGCATGGGGGAGTGGCACCTCGGCAACTCCGTCGGCAATCCGAACGAGACCGCGCTCGCCGCGGCGCGCCTGATCATGGCCGGCGTGCTCGACCGGCATCCCGATCTCGAGATCGTGCTCGCGCACGGCGCGGGCTCGCTGCCGTTCCTCCTGGGACGGCTCGACCACACCTACGCGGTGCGCCCGGAGGTCCAGGGCGCGCTGCGCCGGCCGCCGTCGGCGTACCTCAAGCGGTTCTACGCCGACACGATCACGCACTGCGACCGCGCCCTCGCGTTCCTGATCGAGGCCGCCGGGCCGGACCGCGTGCTCCTCGGCACCGACCTGCCGTACGACATGGCGGACCCCGATCCGGCGGGGCGGCTCGGGCGGCTCGGGCTCCCGCCCGCCGACGCCGCGGCGATCGAAGCCGGCAACGCGGCCCGGCTCCTCGGGCTCGAGCTCTAGGTCCCGGCCGTGGGCGCGTCGTTCTACGTGCAGCAGGCGCTCAACGGGCTCTCGTTCGGCGCGCTGCTGTTCCTGCTCGCGAGCGGGCTTACGCTCATCTTCGGGCTGATGCGCGTGGCCAACATCGCGCACGGCTCGTACTATCTGCTCGGCGCCTACGTCGGGCTGTCGGTGATGCGCTGGACGGGGGTGTTCCCGCTGGCGATCCTGGCCGGCGGGGCCGCGGTCGCGCTCATCGGCATCGTGATGCAGCGGTGGTTCCTCGCGCGCTTCCATCAGCAAACGCTGCCTCAAGTGCTGCTCACGATGGGCTTCGCGTTCTTCTTCTCCGACCAGGCGCTGCTGTTGTGGGGCGGCGACCCGCAGACCATCCCGGTCCCGAAGGTGCTCGCCGGCGCGCTGGTCCTCGGCTCCGTGTACTTTCCGGCTTACCGCCTGTTCGTGATCGCGGTGGGGCTCTGCGTCTTTGTGGGGCTGTGGCTCTTGCTCGAGCGCACACGCCTCGGTGCGACCGTGCGGGCGGCCGTCGACGACGCGGAGATGGCGCGCGGCCTCGGCATCAACGTCGGGCGGGTGATGACCGGCGTCTTCGCGCTCGGCGCGTTCCTCGCGGCCGCGGGCGGGGTGATGGGCGGCGCGTTTCTCTCGATCTACCCCGGCGCCGATTTCGACGTGCTGCCGTTGACGTTCGTCGTCGTGATCATGGGAGGGCTTGGGAGCCTCAAGGGCGCGCTGATCGGCAGTCTCCTCGTCGGACTGCTCGACAATTTCGGCAAAGCGCTGTTCCCGGAGCTGTCCTACTTTACGCTCTTCGCGCCGATGGCGCTGATCCTCGCGGTGCGCCCGACGGGCCTCTTCGGGCGGGGCTAGCGCATGCGGCGGTCCTACAGCGGTCTCGCCGCCGGCACGGCCATCGTCGCGGCCCTGTGCGCGCTGCCGATGGTTGCGCCGACCTACTACCTGCACCTGCTCACCCTGACGTTCTGCTACGGGATCATGGCGATGAGCCTCGACCTGCTCGTCGGCTATACGGGACTCGGGTCGCTCGGCCACGCCGCGTATTTCGGCGTTGCCGGCTACATGGTCGGGGTGCTGGCCACCACGTACGGCTGGGGGTTCTGGCCGGCCGCCGGGGCCGGCGTGTTCGCGGCCGCGTTCACGGCGGCGATGTTCGGCCTGCTGGCGATCCGCGCGACCGGCCCGTATTTCTTGATCATCACCCTCGCGCTGGGACAGGTCGTCTGGGGATTGGCCTACCGCTGGGTCTCGGTGACCGGCGGCGACAACGGGCTGCGCGGGATCGCGCGGCCGGTGCTGGCGGCCGGGTTCAGCATGAGCCGGATTCAGGTCTTCTACTATTTCGCGATGGCGGTGACGCTTGTCGCGGCCCTCCTGATGTACCTCATCGTGACGTCGCCGTTCGGGTTGACGCTGCGCGGGATCCGTGAGAGCGAGTCCCGCATGCGCGTTCTCGGCTACAACGTCTTCCTCCACAAGTACCTGGTCTTTATCCTCGCCGGCACGTTCTGCGGCCTGGCCGGCGTGCTGTACGCGTACTACAACGGCTTCGTCTCGCCCGCGGACGTGCACCTCGTCGCGTCTGCGAACGCGCTGCTCATGGTGATCCTCGGCGGCAGCGGTACGCTCTTCGGTCCCCTCGTCGGCTCGGCGCTGCTCGTCTTTCTGCAGAACATCCTGAGCGGGATCACGCAGCGCTGGCTGACGATCCTCGGCGCGATTCTCGTGCTGGCGGTGATGTACGCGCCCCGCGGTGTCGTCGGCGCCGCGCGGACGCTGTTCGTCCGCCGCCCGGCCGGACGCGGGACCCGGGTGCCGGCCGTCGAACAGAGCGAAACCACCTAGAGTCGGTTCCACGGAGGTGAGCGGATTGGCACACCGTATCGTGCGGCGGACACTGCTCAAGGGAGGCCTCGCGCTTGCCGGGGCGACCGCGGCGCGCGCGCTCGACCGTCTGCGTCCCGTCGTGTATGCCCAGCCGGCGCCGGCGTTTCGCATCGGCTTCATCGCGGACATCACGGGCAACGTCGCGCCGAGCGGCCGCGACATGCTCGACGGCTTTCAGATGTACCTGTCTGAGAAAAACTCGATGCTCGGCGGGAAGCAGGTCCAGTTGATCGTCGAGGACGCGGGCGGCGTGCCGGCCAACGCGCTGACGAAGGCGCGCAAACTGATCGAGCAGGACCGGGTCCACCTGCTCACCGCGCCGCTGCTGGCCAACGAGGCCTACGCGGTCCGCGATTACGTCGCCGAGCGGGGGACGCCCATGATCTACATGGTCGCCTCGGCGGATGATCTCACCCAGCGGAAGGGCGCGCCCAATTTCGTGCGCACCGGCTGGTCGAGCAGCCAGCCCTCGCATCCCTTCGGCGAGTACGCGGCGACGGAGCTCAAGTACAAAAGGATCGCGACGATAGGCAGCGACTATGCCTTCGGCTACGAGGTCCTCGGGGGGTTCCAGAAGACGTTCGAACTGCACGGCGGACAGATCGTGCAGAAGATCTGGGCGCCGCTCGGCACCCCCGACTGGAGCCCGTACGTCACGCAGCTCCGCCGCGATGTGGACGCGGTGTATGCCGTCCAGGTCGGTGTCGACGTCATCCGGTTCGCGAAGGCCTACCGGCAGTACGGCCTGAAGGACAAGATCCCGCTCATCGGAGGCGGTCTGCAGTCCGACGAGAGCCTGCTCCGCGGCATGGGTGCGCCCGAGGATGCGACCGGCATCCTCACGTGCCTGCACTGGGCCGCGGGCCTGACCACGCTCGCCGCGAGGAAGTTCGTCGACGCGTATAACGCGAAATACAAGAAAGATCCGTCGTACTACGCGGAGACCAACTACACGGGCGGCATGTGGATCGATACGGCCGTGCAGCGCATCGACGGCAAGGTCGACGACCGCGCCGCCTTTCTGCGCTCGATGCTGGCGGTCCAGCTGCCGAACGCTCCGCGCGGACCGGTCCGGCTCGACAGTTACCATAACCCCATTCAGAACGAGTACGTGCGGAAGGTCGAGTACCGGAACGGACGTCTGGTCAACACCGTGATCCACACGTTCCACAACGTCTCGCAGTTCTGGACGTTTGCGCCCGCGGAGTTCCTGAAGCAGCCGGTGTACGACCGCAACTATCCGCCCTGCCGGTACTGCGGCTAGGCGCGGCCGCGGGCGGGCGGTGATTTCATGACGGCCGGCAGCTCTAATCTCACGGTGGCCGGTAGCGGAGCGGACGGCAGGCCGGCCGGCGGGGCCGGCCAGGTCGTTCTGGAGCTCGACCGGATCTGCCGGCGGTTCGGCGGCCTGGATGCGATCCGGGACGTCTCCATGTCGGTGCCGGAAGGGTCGCGCCGCGCGATCATCGGGCCGAACGGCGCCGGCAAGACCACGCTGTTCAACATCATCACCGGCGAGCTCGCCGCGACCTCGGGGCGCCTCAGGCTCTTCGGCCGGGACGTCACCGGCCTCGCCGCCCACGCGCGGGCCGCGCTGGGGCTCGGCCGCACGTTTCAGATCACCAATCTCTTCGGACCGCTCACCGTGGAGGACAATATGCTCCTCGCGGTGCAGGCGCTGTCGCTCTCCAAGTACGTGATGCTGCGGCCGCTGCGGCGCGACCGGGCGGCGCTCGACCGCGCGCGGGCGCTGCTCGAACCGGCGGGCCTCTGGGAGAAGCGCGACGTCGAGGTCCGCGTGCTGTCCTACGGGGAGCAGCGGCAGCTGGAGGTGCTGCTGGCGCTGGCCGGACGTCCGCGGCTCCTGCTGCTGGACGAGCCGGCGGCCGGGCTGTCGCCGGGCGAGCGCCGGGAGATGGCGCAGTTCATCAAAGGCTTGGACCCGCGGCTGACCCTCCTGCTCATCGAGCACGACATGGACGTCGCCTTTGAGATCGTGGACGCGATCACGGTGCTGCACTTCGGCTGCGTGGTGGCCGAGGGGACGAAGGAGGCCGTGCGGGCCGACCCGTCGGTTCAGGAGATCTACCTCGGCACCGAAGCGGACGCCCGTGCCTGACCCCGTTCCGTCTGACGCGGGACCGTCTCGCGTAGATTTCATGGTGGCCGGCCGCGGGTCGGCCGGCGGGATGCGCGAGCCTGCCGTGCTCGCGGTCGACGACATCCACACTTATTACGGCGATTCCTACGTGCTGCAGGGCGTGAGCCTCGAAGTGCGGCCCGGCGCCGTGACGGCGCTCCTCGGCCGCAACGGCATGGGCAAGACGACGCTCATCCGCTCGGTCGTCGGGTTCGCGCGGCCGCGGCGGGGCCGCGTGACCTTCGGCGGCCGCGACATCACCCGCGCGCCGAGCCACGAGATCGCCCGGCTCGGCATCGGGCTCGTCCCGCAGGGCCGCCGCATCTTCCCGTCGCTCACCGTGCACGAGAACCTGACCGTTGCGGCGCGCGACGCGAACGGCAGCACGCCGTGGTCGCTCGAGCGGGTCCTCGGTCTGTTTCCGCGCCTGGGCGAGCGCGCCGGGCACCGCGGCAACATGCTGTCCGGCGGCGAGCAACAGATGCTCGCGGTCGGCCGCGCGCTCATGACGAATCCGCGCCTGCTGCTGATGGACGAGCCGTCGGAAGGCCTCGCGCCGCTGCTGGTCCGGAACCTCGGGGACGCGATCGTCCGCCTCCGCGAGGAGGGACTGAGCATCCTCCTCGTGGAGCAGAACCTGCCGATGGCCCTCCGGGTCGCCGGCGACGTGTACGTGCTCAGCAAAGGCCACGTGGTCTATCACGGCGCGCCGGCGGAGCTCGCTGCCGATACGGCCGTCACGCACCGGTACCTGGGGGTCTAGCGATGACCGAGATTGTCGACCGCCGTCCGTTCGTCGACGCGATCCGGGCGCAGCTGCGCCTGGATCGCGCGAAGACCGCCGTGCTCGCGGTGGACGTGCACCGCGGGCACCTCGATCCCGAGGTGGCGACGATGCCGGTGTCGGCCGACGACGCGCGGCGCGTGCGCGCCGCGGTGGCGCGCCTGCTCGGCGGGGCGCGGGCGGCCGCCGTCCCGATCGTCTACGTGCTGCTGACGTACCGGCGCACCACGCCGCCCGGGCTGGAGAGCATGGTCAACCCGTTCTGGAAGGCGGTTGAGGCGGCCCGTGAGTCGATGACGCCGGGACGCCGCAGCACGATCGTCCACCACAACCAGGAGGGCTCGGTGCAGACCGAGCTGCCGGCCGACCTCGCGGCCCAGCCCGGCGACTACGTGATCCGCAGCAAGAAGCGCCTCAGCGCGTTCTACGGCACCGACCTCGAGACGCTGCTGCGGGCGCTCGGGACGGAGACCGTGGTGATCTGCGGCATCAACACCAACACCTGCGTGCTGTGCACGGCGTTCGACGCGTTCAACCGCGACCTGCGCGTGGTGGTCGCATCCGACGGGGTCGCGAGCATGTACGGCGATGACCTGCACGTGCTCGGGCTCGAGAACATCCAGCGCTGCCTGGGCTGGGTGCTGCCGGTGGACGAGATCCTGGCCCAGTTCCTCGGCGCCGGCGCTGCGCACCGCACCTCAATGTCATCGCCGCCGGCTGCGGGCCGGCCGGCGCGGTGAAGGCGCAGCTCCTCGACGCCTGGGGCGGACCGCTTCGGTACGGCGAGCACCGCGATCCGGCCGCCGGGCCGGGCGAGGTGGTGATCGCGGTCCGCGCGTGCGGCGTGGGGCTGACGGTCGTGAACTACATGGGCGGCCGGCTCGGCCGGCCCGAGTCCCTGCCGCGCGTGCCGGGGCACGAGTTCACCGGCGTGGTCGTCGAGACGGGCGCGGGCGTGACCGGGGTGCGGACGGGGGACCGCGTGATGAGCTATTTCTACCTCACGTGCGGCCGCTGCGATTGGTGCCGGTCCGGGCGCGACCCGCTCTGCCGGAACCACGGCGGCTACGTGGGCGTGCACCGGGACGGCGGCTACGCTGAGCTCACCGCGCTCCCGGAGGCGAACGTGCTGCCGCTGCCGGACGGCGTGCCGTTTGTCGGCGGCACGGTGATCCCGGACGCGGTCGCCACCCCGTACCACGTGTGCGCCTCGCGCGCCGGCGTGCGGGCCGGCGATCGCGTACTCATCGTGGGCGCCGCGGGCGGCGTGGGCATCCACATGGTGCAGATGGCGCGGCTGTTCGGCGGGCGCGTCGTGGCCGTGGACGTCGACGACGCGAAGCTGGCGCACTGCCGGCGCTTCGGCGCGGACGCGGCGGTGAACATCACGGCGCCGGACGCCCACGACCGTGCGCGCGCGGCGTTGGACGGCGGCGCCACGGTCGCGATCGACCTGGTCGGCAGCCGGGAGACCCTGGCGTGGACGTTTGGACTGCTCGGCCCGGCGGCCCGCATGGTCATGCTGACGACGTTTGAAGGCGCCGGCCTCGACGTGGCGCCGCGCCAGATGGTGATGGGCGAGCTCACGCTGCTCGGATCGCGCTACTGCTCCCGGGCGGAGGTGCTCGCGGCGGCCCGGCTGGTCCGCGACGGGGAGATCACCCCGGTCGTCTCCGAGGTGCGGCCGCTCGCGGACGTTGAGGATCTTCACGGCCGGCTGCGCGCCCGCTCGCTGTTCGGGCGCGGCGCGGTCGAAATCAACGCGTAGGCGGGAGGGTGCGCATGCGGGCGATGGCGGTCGCACAGTACGGAGCGCCGCTGCGGCTCCTAGATCTGCCGCAGCCGGCCCCGGGGCCGGGACAGGTGCTCGTGCGCGTCCTCGGCTGCGGCGTCTGCCGGTCGGATCTCAAGATCGCCGACGGTGCGATGCCGTTTTCGTCGGGGCTCCGGCTGCCGCACGTGCCCGGGCATGAGATTGCGGGCGAAATCGTCGAGTTTGGGCCTCCGGAGGACGGTGGAACGCCCGGGGCCGGAGTCGCCGCGGCCGGCCCGGGCCGTCCCGGCCTCGGGGCCGGCGATCGCATCGTCGTCTACAATTACTGGGGCTGCCGCACCTGCGAGCACTGCCAGGCCGGCGAAGAGAATCTCTGCGAGCGCCTGCGGGGATGGACCGGGTTTACGTCGCCCGGCGGCTTTCAGGAGTACCTCGTCGTGCCTGAAGACTGCGTCCTCCCGCTGCCCCCCAACGTGCCGCCCGAGCACGGGGGACCGTTGTCGTGCGCCCTCGGGACGGCCTACCACGCCGTCGTCACGCAGGGCGCCGTGCGGGCCGGCGAGAGCGTGGCGATCCTCGGCGCGGGCGGGGTGGGACTGCACGCGGTTCAGGTCGTCCGCGCCGCGGGGGGGCGCGCGCTCGCGGTCGATCTCCAGCGGCACCGGTTGGACGCGGCGCGCGTCGCCGGGGCGGAGGGGGCCTTTCCCGCGGGGGCGGACGCGGCCGGGGCGGTGCGCGAGGCGACCGGCGGCCGCGGCGCGGACGTCGTCGTCGACACGGTGGGGCATCACGGATCGCTGCTCGCGGCGGCCGGCCTCGTGCGCACCGGCGGGCGCATGGTCCTTGTCGGCTACACCGTCAACGCCGCCGATTACCCGCCGCTGCCGGCCGAGCGCATCGTCCTCGGCCAGATCACCGTGACGGGCTCGCGGTACGTCACGCGCCGCGAGCTGCGGCGGGCGTTCGACCTGGTGGCGCGCGGGCTCGTGCATCCGATCGTGGCCGAAGAAGTCCCGCTCGAGCGGGCCAACGACGCGCTCGCGATGGTGCGCGAGGACCGGGTGACGGGGCGCGTGGTCGTCCGCGTGGCGCGATGATCGATCTCGCGGTGCGGGGGGCGACGGTCGTCGGCCCGCGCGGCCGGTACCGCGCCGACCTCCACGTCGACGGCGGCAAAATCGTCTCGCTCGGCACGCTCGATGTGACGGCGCGCGAGGTGGTGGACGCCGGAGGCCTCGTGGCGATGCCGGGGGTGGTGGACAGCCACGTCCATTTCATGGACCCCGGCGAGACGGAGCGCGAGGACTTCATTACCGGCAGCGCGGCGGCCGCGGTGGGCGGCACCACCACCGTCGTCGAGCACACGCACGCGGCGCCGGTGCGGACCGCCGCCGACCTCCACCGCAAGGTGAGCCACCTGGCGGCGCGGTCGCTCGTGGACTACGCGCTCGCCGCGCACGTCTGGCCCGATCAGGTGCCGCACCTCGCCGAGCTCTGGGCCGCCGGGCCGGCGTACCTCAAGATCTTCACGTGTGAGACCCACGGCGTGCCCGCCGTGCCGGCCGGGCATCTGCTCCGCGCCTTCCAGGACGTCGCGCGGTGGAACGGCGTCGTGCTCGCGCACTGCGAGGACGATGCGATCACCCGGGACCGGGCCGAGACGCTGCGGGCGGCGGGCCGCACGGACGGCGGTATTGTACCGGAGTGGCGCGCGCGCGAGGCCGAGGCCGTCGCGACCGACGAGGTGGCCGCGCTCGCCGGCCTCACCGGCGCGCGCGTGGTGATCGCGCACACGAGCCACGCGCCGATCGTCGATCTGATCGCCTCCGCGCGGCGGGCCGGGGCGCTCCTCGCGGTGGAGAGCTGTCCGCAATACTTCTACCTCGAGGAGCGGGACGTGCTGGAGCACGGCCCCTTCCGCAAGTTCACCCCGCCGGCGCGCATCCGGACGCCCGAGGACGCCGAGGCGATGTGGGCGCGCCTCGCGTCGGGCGCCATCACGCACGTCAGCACGGATCACGCGCCCGCCACCCGCGCGCAGAAGCAGCACGGCGACATCTGGGCGTGCCCGTTCGGACTGCCGGGGGTGGAGACCACCTTGTCGCTCATGCTCACCGCGGCCGCGAACGGCCGCGTCACGCTCGAGCGGGTCGTGGACGTGCTGTGCGAGCAGCCCGCGCGGCTCTACGGGTTCTATCCGCGCAAGGGGACGCTCGCGCCGGGCGCGGACGCCGACATTACGCTCATCGATCCCGCCCGGCGGCGGCGGCTCGCGGACCGCGACGTCGTCAGCAAGGCCGGGTGGACGCCCTACGCGGGCCGCGACGTGATCGGCGCTCCCGTAATGACGTTCGTGCGCGGCCGCCTCGTCGCGCGGGACGGCCGTGCCGCCGGGGAGCCGGGGTGGGGGCGCTGGCTGCCGGGCGCAGGCGCGCTTTGATCTGGATGCTCCGCGCCTTCGCTGGCGCGTTTGTCGCGCTCGGCGTCAAACTCGCGGTTGCCGGTCGCTAATCCGGCAGTTCGTCCAGGCGTTTTTGCAGAAACCGCCGCTCGGGCTCCTGTCCCACGAGCTCGAGCGCTCGGGCATACGATGCGCGGGCGTCCGCCGTTCTGCCCAGGCGCCGGCAGAGGTCCGCGCGCGCCGCGTGCGCGAGATGGTAGTCGCCGAGGTCCCCGCGTGCCAGCAGCGCGTCGATGAGGGCGAGCCCGGCCGCGGGGCCGTCGCGCATCGCCACCGCGGCGGCGCGGTTCAGCTCCACGACCGGCGATGGATACGCCGCCTGCAACACGTCGTAGAACGTGACGATGCGGCTCCAATCGGTCGCGGAGGCGGACGGTGCTTCCGCGTGCACCGCCGCGATCGCCGCCTGAATCGTGTAGGGGCCGACGCGGCGCGACGCCAAGGCCCGCTCCACCAGGGCCACGCCCTCGGCAATCTGATCCCGGTTCCAGCGCGACCGGTCTTGATCGTCGAGCAGCACCAGTTCTCCCGACGGTGACATTCGGGCCGCCCGCCGTGATTCGTGCAGCACCATGAGCGCCAGCAGCCCCATCACCTCGGGCTCCGGCAGCAATTCCAGGAGGAGGCGGCCCAGCCGGATCGCTTCCGCGGAGAGGTCGGCCCGGACGAGCGACGGACCGGCCGACGGGGCGTACCCTTCGGCGAACACGAGGTAGACGACGCGCAGCACGCTGTCCAGACGGGCGGGCAGATCCTCCTTCGACGGTACCCGGTAGGGGATTCGCGCGTCGCGGATCTTCCGCTTGGCGCGGACGATGCGCTGCGCCAAGGTGGGGGCGCCGGTGAGGAAGGCGCGAGCGATCTCCTCGGTTGTGAGTCCGCAGACCTCGCGCAGGGTGAGCGCCGCCTGCGCTTCCGGCGCGAGCGCGGGGTGGCAGCACGTAAAGATCAGCCGCAGCCGGTCGTCCTCGAGATCGAGGCGCTCACGGCCGGCGGCATCGCCGGCGCTGAGTTCGAGATCCTCCGCGATCTTGACGAGCGACGCGTCGAACCGCGCCCGCCGGCGCAGCGTGTCGACCGCCTTGAAGCGGCCCGTCGAGACGAGCCACGCCCGGGGTTTGGCAGGCACGCCGTCTCGGGGCCACTGCTCCACCGCCGCGGCGAACGCCTCGTGCAACGCCTCCTCGGCGAGGTCGAAGTCGCCCAACAGGCGGATCAGGGTGGCGAGGACGCGCCGCGACTCGGCGCGGTACACCGTTTCGACCGCCTCGCGCGCCTGTCCGGCGGAGTGTCCGGGGTGCGGCTTCATCGACAGTGTGATCACGGTCCTTTACCCCGGCTCCTCGACCGGCCGGATCTCGATGCTGCCCGACTGCGCCTCCGGCATCCGGGACGCGGCCCGGATGGCGTCGTTGAGGTCCCTGGCCTGGATCAGGACGACGCCGCACAGCCGGACCTCGGGATCGGCCGCGGGGCCTTCGACGGCGGACAGCCTGCCGTTGCGCATCCGGACGGTCAGCACGTCGCGGCCGGGCGCCGCCGCCCTACCGGGGTCTTCTTCCTTATTGTAAATCAGGCACACGTATTTCATAGCACCCTCGGGATGGGAGGTAACCGCATACAGTGGTCGTTCGCCGGGGCGCCGGATCGACAATCCGGGCCCGGGAGCCGGGGCGGTACCCGGTACCTGGTCCCGCTGGGCCGCGTGGCCGTGCCGCGGCGGCGCGGCCACAGGACTGACCGCCGCCGGGCCCAAAGGCACCCGTCATGGTCGACCCTCTTCAGGAGATCGCGCAGGAACGCGAACGCGCGCGGGAGCGCGGGGACCCGCTCGCCGAGGTGTGCTACCTGGTCACCGTGGCTTCGGCCGACCGCGCGGAGGCGCGCGCGCTGACGCTGCGGGACGTCACCGAACGCGGCATCGGGGTCATGGTCAACCGCACGAGCCCCAAGTGGCGGCAACTCTCCCAGACCGAAACCGCCACCGTGCTGATCCATTGGCCGAGCGTACGCCGCCAGTACCGGATCTGGGGGACGGTGGCGCCCATGGAGCCGGAGCGGGTCGACGCGTACTGGCGGCGTAAGAGCCACGGCTCCAAGCTGCTGGAGTACTACTACACCGAATTCCGGCCCCAGAGCGGGACGATCGCCTCGCGTGACGAGTTTTTGGCGGGCATCGAAGCGCTGCGGCGGCGCTTTCCGGACCGCGACGCCGTGCCGGCGCCGCCGAGCCTGGCGGGCATCTACGTGGCGCCCCGCGAGATCGAGATCTGGCACGGCTCGGAGGAGCGCCTGCACGACCGCCGGCGGCACCGCCGGTCCGGCGTGGAGTGGGAGTGCACGATCCTCGTTCCGTGATGTCGAAACCGGCCCCGCCCGTTCGACTACATGACGAACGAGACGCGTCATGGGAGGGAACACAGATGCGGTTCATGCTGTTGATGATTCCAAAAGGCTACGAGAAGGCGGACGAGCACACGGTGCCGAGCGCCAAGGCCGTCGACGCGATGATGAAATACAACGAATCGCTGCGGAAGGCCGGCGTACTGCTGACGCTCGACGGGCTGCACCCGCAGCGGGCGGGCGCGCGGGTGGAGTTCTCCGGCGGCAAGCACATCGTGACGGACGGCCCCTTCATCGAAACGCGCGAGGCCTTGGGCGGATACTGGATCATCGACGTCAAGTCCAAGGCCGAAGCCGTCGAGTGGGCCGCGCGCTGCCCCGGAGACAACTGCACGATCGAGGTCCGCCGGGTATTCGAGATGTCGGAGTTTCCAGAAGACGTGCGGAAGGTCGCGGCCAGGTATCCCGAAGTCGGCCGGCACGTGGAGCAGCGGAAGGAGAAGAAATGAAGTACATGCTTTTGGTCTACGGGAACGAACAGGCCTGGGACGAGGCGGAGCGCGAGCAGTGCTATAAGGACTCCGCGCAGGTGGCGCACGATCTCAGGGCGGCCGGCCGGGACGTCGTCGCCGCGCCCCTGCATCCGGTCGCGACCGCGACGAGCATCCGGGTGCGGGAGGGCAAGCGGCTCGTCACCGACGGACCGTTCGCGGAGACGCGCGAGCAGCTCGGCGGGTATTTCATCGTCGACGTGCGGGATCTGGACGAGGCGATCGCGATCGCCGGCCGGCTCCCGAGCGCGAGCGTCGGCACGATCGAGATCCGGCCGATCATGGAGATTCCCGGCCTGCCCTCGCACTGAACGGGGCCGCGGCGTTCAGCGGGCCGGCGCGGGTCCGCTGGTTTCATGGTTGCCGGCCGGTACGATGGTGCGACCTGTAGGCCTGCGCCTTCATCCGGTTCCCGCAGATCGACATGACGCACCACCGGCCCGAGCGGTTCTTCGAGTGGTCGTAGAACGCCCAGTGGCAGCGCCGGCACGCCTTCAGGCGGTCCCAGGTGCCGTCCATCTGCGCGGCCAGCGCGGCGGCCAGCAGGCGGCCGAGCGCGCCGGTAACCCCCGCGGTCTCCGGCTCCAGCCACATCGTCCCGTCGCGCCGGAAGCGGATGACGAGGCGCGCGTCCCGAGCGAGGCGGCTGAGGGTCGCCGCAGCCGCGCCGACTGCCGGCCGACTCGCGGCCGGCAAACATGTCATCGAAGCCGGGATGCGGTTGTGGGCGAGGAGGACGCGGCGAAGAGCCGCGCGGACGCCGAGCGCGCGCCGCAGGTCGGCGTCGCGGACGCGCGCGGTACGGTCGAGCAGCCCCTGCGCCGCCAGCCAGCGCCGGAGATCGGCCGGTGAGACAAACTCGTCCGTGCGCAGGCCGAGGTGCGACCGCTCGATGTTGTAGGTGTTGATGAACTCCTGCACGAGACGCAGCGTGCGCGGCGCCGGCGCGCGTCCGCCCGGCTCCCCCCGCAACCTGCGATGCGGCGTTGTCACTCGGGCGCGCCGTGGCCGGAGGCGACCAACGCTACGCCGCGGACGAGGTCCCGAAACGCCGCGTCGAAGTTCACGCCCTTGATGGACCACGCGTAACCGCCGCCGCGGTAGCGCATCCGCCAGGCTCCCGCCCACCCGGGCACGGCCGTCTGAAACTCCAACCTGCCGGTGACCAGCGCCCGGTCTGCCGGCTGAGATGACATAGTTGCCGGCGAGCCCGGCGTAAGCCGGTCCGCCGGCGGCGACACGCTGAGCGGCGAAAACCGCTGCAGCGTCACGCCCCACCCGGCCAACTCGGCGCCCGTCGGGAAGCGGACGCGGATGCCCATCTCGCTCGCCATCTCCTCGAGCGAGCCCCGTTGGTCGGCGCCCGCGGCGACGTCCGCGCTGAGGAGGTAGGCGGTCCGGACACCGTGCACCGCCAGCACCGGGACGATTATCGGCCGCGTTCCGCGCCAGGGCCGCTCGCCGAGCGTTGCGAGCAGCGCATTGATCTTCGCCGGGACAAAGCGGACGGTGAGGTTGAACGGCCGGTCGTACGTGCCTTGGTCGTCCTTGATGTGGTAGGCGGCCATCTGGTCGACGTAATCGAATGACGCCACAAACAGGTTTGCCTGCCGCGCGAACCGGTCCACCCGCCGATCCTGCTCGAGCCGCGGATTGCCGGAGACCTTCGCGAGCACGGTGCGCAGACACTGTGCGAACCCAACGCCACGGTACCGCCGGTCGGATCCCGTGACCACGGCGACTGCCTGATACACGCTTTCGAGGTTCCGCGCCACGAACGAAAACTGGGGAACGTCCTTGGGCGGGGCGGCCCCGCCGACAAATGCGCCGAAGGACGGGGCCGCGCCGGCGATCAGGACCACGAGCACGCCGAGGGATGACGCGAGTACGCGCCGCCGCGCCGCCGGCAACGATGTAATCACCGCTATGTGCCGATCCGTCATCGTCTATCACCTGAGAAGCCGGCCCAAGAGCCGGCCGGCCCGCGATAACCGTCGATTTAGTGACGCTGGTTACGCGCGGCGCACGCGGCCACCTGCTTCTCGGCCAGGAAGTCGCGCGCCGTCCGCCGTACCACTACCCACCTCATCCCGTCAGGAGCGGTTCCGTTGGAAAAGCGCGTGGGCGCGCGTGCGTCGCAGTTCAACCGCATCGGCTACCTCGATATTCCCGGCGGCGGCCAGGTGGTCGTCGACGGCCGCTGGGCCTACGTCGGGCACATGGCGCCGCCGCACGGCACCAGCATCATCGACGTCGCCGACCCGCGCGCGCCGCGGGTCGTGGCGGAGATCCCGATCCCGGGCAACATCCACTCGCACAAGGTGCGCGTGCTCGGCGACCTCATGATGGTCAACCACGAGCGCTATCGGTCGCACGGCGCGGGCGTGCCGGCGGACGGGCTCCCGGTGGGCCTCGTGCTCTACGACATCGCGGACCGCGCGAAGCCGCGCCTGATCGGCCGTTTCCCCACCGCGGCCCGCGGCGTCCACCGGTTCGATCTCGCCGGGACGCGCGTGTTTCTCTCGACCGAGTGGGAAGGTTTTTCGACCAACATCCTCTCGATCGTGGACGTCGCCCGCCCGGCGCATCCGGAGCTGGTGAGCCAGTGGTGGCTGCCCGGGCAGCACGTCGCGGCCGGCGAGCGGCCGCCGGTCGGCGGCGGCCACTATTGGATGCACCTCGCGCTCGCACGCGGCGAGCGGGCCTACGCGGCGTGCGGGCAGGCCGGCGCCGTGATCATCGACATCTCGGATATCCGCGCGCCCCGCACGATCGGTTCGGCGGCCTGGAACCCGCCGTACACGTCTCCGACGCACACGGTCCTCCCGCTGCCGCACACGATCCGCGGGCGCCGGTTCGCCGTCGTCACCGACGAAGACGTCACGGACGACGTCCTCGAGGACCCGCCGGCGTTCATGTGGGTGCTCGACATCACCAACGAAGCGCGCCCGGTGCCGGTCTCGACCTACCAGGCGGACCCCGCGGATCTCGTCGCGCCGGGCCGCCGCTTTGGAGCGCACCAGCCGTGGGAGCACGTGCGGCCCGACAATATGGTGTTTCTGGCTTGGTTCAGCGGCGGCGTGCGCGCGGTCGACGTCTCGAACCCGTACGCGCCGCGAGAGGCCGGATACTACGTGCCCCCGGCGCCGGATGGAGAGCCCGCGCCGCAGACCAACGACATCTTCGTCGACGACCGCGGCCTCGTCTATGCGATCGACCGGTACCGCGGTCTCAGCGTCCTCGAGTTCGCCCCGTACGCGGCCAGGTGACGATCCGGACGGGCGTGACGGCGAGCACGGGACGCCCGTCGAGGCGCATCGTCCGGTACTGACGGTATTTCCGCCGGAGCGCGCGCAGCGCCGCGGCATGCTCGGCCGCGCCCGGCCGGATCACCCGCGCGGCGCCGAAGACGAGGACGTACCAGAGGCGGCGCCAGTCTTCCCGGTACGCGTCGACGACGAGGGCGACGTGCCGATTGGCCACGATGTTGCGGACCCGCTTGAGCCGGAGTGGGGCCGCGCGCTTGGGCTTCTCGTCGATCGGCGAGTAGAGGCGCCCGCCGGCGGCGGCGAAGCAGATCGGGACGACGTGCGGACGGCCGCGCCGGTCCGCGGTCGCGAGCCGCGCGACCCGCGCGCGGGCAAGGGCGGCAGGCAGACCCGCTACGCGGAGCCCAGCCAACGCTCGACCAGCGTAATGAGGGCGGTGTGGTCCTCGGCGGCTAATCCGGACTGTGCCGCGGCCCGCCACGCCTGCCGCACCACCTCGCCCAGGATCATCGGCACGTCGAGGCCGCCGGCGACGTCGAGGCAGATGTCGAGGTCTTTGAGATACTGGCCGACCGTGAAGCCGGCCGTAAATTTCCGCGCCAGCATGTACTGCGCGACCTTATTCTCCGTCGTGTAGCTGCGGCCGGTCGAGCGGTTCACGGCTTCGAGCATCCGCTCGGGCGCGAGCCCCGCCTGCCGCGCGAGGGCGACGGCTTCGACGGCGCTCCAAATCGTCGTCGCCGACATCAAATTGTTGATCGTCTTGGCGACGTCGCCGTCGCCCGGGACGTCCCCGACGTGGACGATCCGGCCGAAGACTTCCAGGATCGGCCGCTGCGATTCGACGAGCACGGCGGGCCCGCCCACCATCACGCACAGCGAGCCCTGTTCGGCGCCCCGCACCCCGCCGGAGACCGGCGCGTCCAGGACGCCGACGCCGCGGCCCGCGAGGTCCGCCGCCAGCCGGCGGGTGACGCTCGGATGCGACGACGTCATCTCGAGGAGCGTCTGCCCGGCGCCGGCGGCGGCCAGGAGTCCGCCCTCGCCGTACGCGGCGCGCTCCACCGCCGGGCCGTCGGGCAGCATCGTGATCAGCACGTCGGCGCCGTGGATCGCGCCGGTGATGCTCGTCGCGGCCGCCGCGCCGCCCGCGCGGGCGGC